>Ga0310695_10000227_pt1 | contig 149471 bp, 116 predicted proteins | sample RumenRJG_04DNA_FD_203882 | JGI IMG/M metagenome (GOLD analysis project Ga0310695, IMG submission 203882) | Bovine rumen microbial communities from Lethbridge, Alberta, Canada - RJG_04 (v2) (version 2) | ecosystem: Host-associated > Mammals > Digestive system > Stomach > Rumen | place: Canada...
CTACCCCACACTCGCATTTCGCGGGGCCCCTTCCCCACTTCATGCTCGTGTAGGGGTGCGCCCAAAGTTCTTGTCCCCACCACAAGCAAGCTTGTGTGGTGACAATTACTTTTGGCGCTTTAATCATCTTATGAAAGGACGAGAAAATGGAGAAAATAGGAATCGAAGATCTGCCCGGACTTTTTGAAGCTGTGGCAGGAATATTTGCGGAAAAGAAGGATGAGCTCTGTGATATGGATGCAAAGATGGGTGACGGAGATCTGGGTCTGACCATGGAGAAGGGCTTTTCCGCCATGCCGGGACTCATAAAGGAGAACACGGAGGAAGGCAATATCGGAAAAACCTTATTTAAGGCAGGAAGCCGTATGGCAGCAATTGTTCCTTCCACAATGGGAACCCTTATGGCAAGCGGTATAATGGAGGGAGGAAAGAGGCTTAACGGGGAAAAGGAAATGGATGCCTCAAAATTTGCTCTGTTCCTCAGGGGTTATGCCGATGGCATTAAAAAACGCGGCAAATGTGAGGTTGGAGACAGAACGGTTCTCGATGCCATTGATAAAGCTGCTCTAAGAGCGGAGGAAAAAGCCTCCGCCGGAGCATCCCTTACGGATACTGCTCTTGCCGCCAGGGAGGGGGCAGAGGAGGGCTGCGAAGCCACAAAGGATATGAAGCCCAAATTTGGTAAGGCTGCAGTCCACGAGGCAGCGAGCATAGGTGTCTGCGATCAGGGAGCTACGGTTGGGAAGTACCTTCTTGGGGCAATGTGCGGTTTTATTTCAGCGTGAAATGGCGTACGGAAGGGTAGAGGAATCTATTTTTTTTGGGGGGGGGAAGATCCTTCGGGCTGAAGCCCTCAGGATGACGGATAATGAAGGCCTCAGGGTGGTATATAGTGCTGAGCCGGGACAGGAGAGAAATCTTTGGATTCCTGGAATCCCCGGAATCAGAATCGGGATGAAATATCAATAATAACGTAGTATAATAGAGCAGGCGGCATTGCCGCCTGCGATTATTATTACAAAAGGAGGATATTCATATGTTTAATCAGGTAGAACTTGGATTTGAAATGGACGCACTGGAGCCCCATATTGATAAGCTCACAATGGAAACCCATTACGGGAAGCACCATGCAGCTTATACAAAGATGTTTAACGAGCTTTCTGAAAAGGCGGGAGTTGCGGATAAGGATGCTGCGGATATCCTGGGAAGCCTTAACAGCATTTCCGATGAAACCCTGAGAAAGGGCTTAAGGAACCAGGGCGGCGGCTACTATAACCATAATCTTTATTTTTCAACTCTTTCTCCGGATCCCGCAAAGGCTCCCTCGGGAAAGCTTTTAGAAAAGATAAATGAAGCCTTCGGAAGCCTCGATGAAGTAAAGGACAGGCTGTCAAAGGCGGCTATAGGACAGTTCGGCTCGGGCTGGTCATTTTTATCGGCGGACAAGGAAGGCAATCTTTTCGTAACCGCTTCCCCCAATCAGGATAATCCCATAAGCGAAGGCACGGGAAGAACTCCCATCCTTGCACTTGATGTGTGGGAGCATGCTTATTACCTTAAGTATAAGAACCTTAGAGCCGACTATGTAAAGGAGTTCTGGGAGGTTCTGGACTGGAAGAAGGTAGAGGAAATCTATAATAAAATCGGGTGAGAAGATCCTTCGGGCTGCGCCCTCAGGATGACATTAACTGACGGCGTTATTGCTGCGCCCTCAGGATGACAGAGGGCGCAGCAAAATGATGTTTTGTCAGAAGCGAGAAGAGGTTGGCTTAAGGATTCAGGAACAAAGGATATATTTGGAATGGGAAAAACAATAGAACTATTTGTGCCGGGCAGACTCTGCCTCTTCGGAGAGCATTCCGACTGGGCAGGCATGTACAGAAGTACGAATTCTGCACTGTGTAAGGGACAGGCAGTAGTAACCGGAATAGAGCAGGGAATCTATGCTGTCTGCGAAAAGTGCGAGGAATTCATAGTGAGGAGCGACCTGGAGTTCTATAAGGGCGAGGAGCTCCGGTCCGAAATGGACTCGGAGAAGCTCTTAAGCATCGCTTCGGAGGGCGGCTTCTTTTCCTATGTGGCGGGAGTCGCTTCCTACATTAACGACAATTACAGTGTGGGAGGGGTAAAGATAAGTGTTACCCGGATGGATCTCCCGTTAAAAAGCGGGCTTTCCTCTTCTGCAGCGGTATGCGTTCTGGTAGCTCGTGCCTTTAACCGTCTCTACAACCTGAAAATGAATGTCCAGGGTGAGATGCAGGCGGCTTTCCGCGGAGAACAGAGGACACCCTCAAGGTGCGGACGTCTCGATCAGGCCTGTGCCTACGGTGTGAAGCCTGTACTTATGGGCTTTGACGGGGTGGAGATAAGCTCCCATCCTTTAAGGGTGGGCACCACCTTTTACTGGGTCATCGCGAACCTTATGGCATCAAAGGATACCATAAAGATACTTGCGGATCTCAATAAATGCTATCCCTTTGCGGAAAATGACCTTGACAGATCGGTTCAGGAGGCACTTGGACCGGATAATTTAAGGATCAATTCAGAGGTCATAAAGGCACTTTCTGAGGGAGATGCCCTAAAGGTAGGGGAGCTTATGGATGAAGCCCAGGATGTCTTTGATAAAAAGGTGGCTCCTGCCTGTACGGAGCTTAAGGCACCGGTGCTTCATTCGGTTTTAAGTGATCCTGAGGTGAGGAAGCTTGTTTTCGGAGGAAAGGGCGTGGGCTCCCAGGGGGATGGTACCGTACAGTTTCTCGCAAAGAGCGACACCGATGCAGGGAAGCTCTGTGAGTACCTTGAAAAGAAAAGAGGGATGCCTGCTTTCAGGCTGACCTTAAAGCCCGGGCAGCAGATAAGGAAGGCAATAGTTCCCCTTGCGGGCTTCGGGACACGTGTATTCCCGGCTACCAAGTCGGTTAAAAAGTGCTTCCTGCCGGTTCCCGACAGGGACGGACTCTTAAAACCCGCAATACTTATACTCTTAGAGGAGCTTATTGATTCGGGGATAGAGGAGATAGCACTTATCATCGGAGAAGAGGACAGGGCGGAATTCGATGCCTTCTTTACGCCTCTTTCTTCGGAGCATATGTCAAAGCTTCCGGATGAAAAGAGATCAATGGAAGACAGGATAGAGGAGCTCGGAAAGCATATCACCTATATTATCCAGAAGGAGCGCTTAGGCTTCGGTCATGCGGTCTATCTCGCAAGGGATTTTGTAAAGGACGACCCGGTACTCCTGACTCTCGGGGATTTCCTTTATAAATCACATAATGATGTGAATCCCACAAGGCAGGTTATGGATGCCTTTTATGAGACCGGAAAGCTTCTCATCGCCTTAATGGAGGTGCCTTCCGACAAGGTGGTTCATTACGGTATAGTGCATGGGGTCTGGGATAATGAAGAAGAAAATATCTTAAAGGCGGATTCCATGGTGGAGAAGCCGACAAATGACTATGCTTCCGAATATCTGGGTGTGATGAATTCCAGAAAGGAAAAGAAATACTATGCTACCTTTGGGGAATATGTTCTGACGCCGGAGGTATTTTCGGAGCTTGACAGGGTTATAAAAAACGGCAGTCCCACGGAAGGTCGGGAATTCGGCCTTACGGCTGTTCTGGATACAGTACGGGAAAAATACGGCATGAACGGATTTCTTCCGGATGCGGAGTGCTTTGATATCGGGCTTCCGGAGGAATATGTGAGAACAGTAACAGAATTCGGAAGGCCACATGCATAAAAGAAATATACTATATGCTATCATTACGGCAGCCCTCTCAGCTGCCGTACTTTTGTTGTCTTGTTTTTTTAAGGAGCCCGCCTCCGGCAGCTTTTCACCTGCTTCTTTTTCCTTTTCGGGAGGGAGCGGCAGGGTCAGTATAAGCTGCGAGAAGGTGATCTTTGATAACGGGAAAAGAGAAGCATTAATTTCTTTTTCCAGCCCCAATTATTCCTACGTAAAGGTGGATAACAGGGTTTATGAGGGCAGCTATACGGAAAAGAGCTCTACCTTCCTGATACCGGCGGTTCTTGACAGCGAATTTGCGATAAAGGGCTGTACCACAGCAATGTCAACGCCTCATGAGATAGAGTACAGTCTTTATATTTCCCTTAATGAGGAAGCTCCCGGACTTCCTTCCGGGGATCCGAAGGAAGCGGACAGGGAAAAGAGGGATGGCGCGGCTGAGGATAGTGAGGGATCAGGGGACGGAGTCAGGGCAAGGGCCGCTGCAGGTTTTTCAGACAGTGATGCTCCAAAGATACGGGGACTTAGCTTTGAGAAAAGGCTGGAACCTGAGTATGCGGAATTCTTTGATGTTTTTTATTATAATGACGGCTTCAGGATCGTGGCAGTTACGGACGGATCACTTTACCTTATTGTTCCGCCGGGAAAAACAACTCCGGAGGAGCTCCCGGAAAACGTTACGGTGATAAAAGATCCCCGCAATATCTATGTCGCTGCAACAGGGGCAATGTCTTTATTCGATGCGCTGGGGGCTGTTGACAGTATTGGCTTTTCCGGAACCGATGAGAAGGGCTGGTATATTGATGCACCGAAGAAAGCTATGGAAAGCGGAAGTATGGAATATGCCGGAAAATACAGTGCGCCTGACTTTGAAAAACTGCTCCGGGGAAGCTGCGGTCTTGCAGTGGAGTCTACAATGATCCTTCACAGTCCGGAAATAAGGGAGCAGCTAATGAACCTTGGAATCCCTGTTTTTACCGACTATTCCAGCTATGAAAGGACGGCAGCGGGAAAGAGCGAATGGATATATGCATATGGGGCTGTACTCGGCAGGGACGAGGAGGCGGAAAGGGTCTTTTCGAAGATCACGGATGCCTTGGATTCGTATAAAAGCATTGCCGGCAGCGGGAAGAGAGTAGCTCTGTTTTATATCAATAACGGCGGACTTGCCGTAATAAGAAGCGATGAGGATTACATTACGGATCTCATCCGTCAGGGCGGAGGGGAAAACGCTTTCTCTGAAGCGGCTGATAACCCCGGGGATTCCACGGCCATTACACTTCCGATGGAGAGCTTCTATGATCTTGCATCGGATGCTGACTATATTATTTATAATTCCACAATAGACGGATCTGTTTCATCATTAAATGAACTTCTTTCAAAGTCGGAGCTTTTTAAGGATTTTAAGGCTGTAAAGAATGGTAATGTCTATCTTCTCGGAAAGGAGTTTTACCAGTCAACAGACAGGCTTTATCTTTTAGCCGGGGACATCAGTAAAATGCTGAAGGGCAGTACGGATGATATGGTGTTTTTAAGGCATATATAGTAAACGCCAAAACTCTTTTCGTTTTGGCGTATACTGCGCCATATTTCCGTGCCTTAGCTGTGATGAGGACGCAGTACCAGAGTAAACTAATGAAAAGATTTTCAGTTGTTTTTTCAGTGCTTATACTTTTATTAATCCTTGCCTCATTGGTGAATACTGTCGCCGGAAATGTAAGGATACCGATTGATAAGGTGTTTTCATATATTTTCGGAGGCGGCAGGGACAGCAAGGAATACACGATACTTATGATGATCAGGCTGCCGAGGATCTTTATGGCTGCACTTCTCGGGGGCGCACTGGCGCTTTCGGGCTATCTTCTGCAGACCTTTTTCAATAATCCTATTGCAGGACCTTTTGTCCTCGGTATTTCCTCGGGAGCGAAGCTTTCGGTTGCGGCGGTTCTTATTTTTTCACTTAAGTATTTTACGGCTCTTTCTTCGCTGGGGCTTATAGCCGCATCCTTTGCGGGTTCCCTTATCTGTACGCTCTTTATCCTTATTATTTCAAAAAAGGTGAGGGATAATTCCACGCTCCTTATAGCCGGTATAATGATCGGCTATGTGGCATCGGCGCTTACCGATTTTATCCTTAATTTTGCTGAGGATTCCAATATAGTGAATCTGCACGGCTGGTCTCTCGGAAGCTTTTCCGGTACATCCTGGAGGGATGTGGTTTTAGCGGCTGCATTTGTGCTTTTTGGTTTTTGCCTGACAATTTGTTTTTCGAAGCCGATAGGGGCTTTTGCCCTTGGTCCGGATTACGCGCAGAGCTTAGGAGTGAACGTACGTCTTTTCAGGGTAGTGATCATCCTTTTATCAAGCATTCTTTCGGCTCTCGTTACAGCCTTTGCGGGTCCCATATCCTTTGTGGGAGTTGCGGTACCCTTCCTTACAAAAAGGGCACTTAATACCTCCAGAACCATAGTTGTCATTCCCGCCGTTTTTTTATCGGGAGCGGTGTTTGTAATGATTTGTGATCTTATCGCCAGGACGGTCTTTTCCCCTGTAGAGCTCAGTATCAGTACCGTAACCGGGATCATAGGAGCCCCGGTTGTGATTTTTATGCTGATAGGGAGGAGAGATCCGTCATGATTTTTAAGACCCGGGATCTGTCAATCGGATATAAGGGCAGGGCAGTGGTGTCTGGCATTGATATTTCTCTTGAAAAGGGAGAGATACTTTCCGTGACCGGTCCGAACGGCTCCGGGAAATCAACCTTCTTAAAAACGGTCTCAGGGCAGTTAAACAGGCTGGGTGGTAGTATCCTTCTTGACGATAAAGAGCTTTCCGGATACGGGGGTGAGGAAATATCAAAGAAGATCTCGCTTCTTTTAACCGACAGGATAAAGCCGGAATATATGACGGGCCGGGAAGTCATAGAGTCGGGCAGGTATCCTCATACCGGAAGATTCGGTTTTTTAAGCCTCGATGATAAGCGTGTCGTTGACGCTGTAATCTCACTTACCGGAACCGGGGGGATTTCGGATAAGCTATTTAATGATATGAGCGACGGCGAAAAGCAGAGGATACTTTTTGCGAGAGCTCTTTCACAGGAACCGGAGCTTCTTATAATGGATGAACCCCTGTCATATTTGGATATAAGATACCAGCTGGAGCTTATTGATATAATTAAGCGTCTCTGCCGTGAAAGGAAGCTCACTGTCATAATGTCAATACATGAGGTTTTTATTGCGGGAAAAATATCGGACAGAATGATCTCTTTTAAGGACGGGAAAGTATTCTGCTCGGGAAATGCAGCGGAGGTTTATACAGACAGTCTTATCAGGGAGTTATATGATATTGACGATAAAGGATTACAATACTTAAAAGAAGGGTAATGATTTACGCGGGATATGCAGCTGAAAAGAACAGTCTCCGTCATCATTCCGTTGACACGTTGTGATAGAATAACATAGTGTAAAGCGCACAGAGGTGCCGGCCGGGAACGGTTATATGCCAAACTTATGTTTCCGTAAGGAGAATAGGGAAACAGGTGAGAGTCCTGTACGAACCCGTCACTGTAAGCAGTAAGATATTTCTTGATTTGCCACTGGATCTTTGAGATCCGGGAAGGGAAGAAATGATCGTCACATACTGTAAGTCAGGAGACCTGCCTCTGTGTAAAATATCATTAAACCACGGGAGGAATGGTAAAATGAAAGCAAGATTTTTAAGTATTGTAATGGCAGTGTCTGTATGTGCCGCAATGATATGCGGCTGCGGAGGGACTGCTGAAACCCGGCCTGCAGCGCCTGTAGAAGCGCAACAGGCAGAAACTGCTGAAAAAGAAGCGGAGGCTGAACCCCAGGTGTCAGATACTGCGGGAACGGAAGAGGAGACCCCGGAAGCCGGAGGGGACGGGGATAATGAAAGCTCTGAGGAGAAGATAAAAAAGGCTGCGGAGCTTATTGATGCGATCTATGTGCAGGAGTGGACAGAGAAAACCGAGGAGCAGTGCAGGGCTGCAAAGGAAGCCTGGGATGCTCTGACCGATGAAGAGAAGGAAAAGGTAGAGGGAGAAAATGCAGACCCCGACTACTTCGGACGGGATACCGGGGATGCTTCAAAGGACGATCCCCTGAATCAGGATGGTATCGGTGAAAATGAGATACTGGTGGTAAGCTTCGGCACATCCTTTAATGACAGCCGAGCAGCCACCATAGGCGGTATTGAAAAGGCGCTTATCGAAGCCTTTCCCGACTGGTCGGTCAGGCGTGCCTTTACCTCGCAGATCATTATGAACCACATACTCGCACGGGACGGTGAGAAGATCGATAATGTGGAGCAGGCTCTTAAAAGAGCTAAGGATAACGGAGTAAAGAGTCTTCTGATCCAGCCCACCCACCTTATGCACGGTGCGGAATATGATGAGCTGATGGAGACTCTAAACAGTCATTCAGCCGATTTTGAGAAGGTAATGGTATCAGAGCCTCTTCTGGGAGAGGCCGCAGATGATGCCTCCATCATAAATGCCGATAAGAAGGCTGTAGCGGAGGCGGTGACTAAAGAAGCCGTATCCCTTGCAGGGTATGAGAGCCTAGATGCAGCATCGAAGGACGGCACAGCCTTTGTATTTATGGGTCATGGCACAAGCCACAAGGCCAGTGTCGCTTACGACCAGATGAGTAACCAGATGAAGGAGCTAAAGTACGATAACGTATTTATCGGAACCGTTGAGGGTGAGCCTGAGGATACGGAGTGCAGCAAGGTGATAGAGGCTGTTAAGGATAAGGGCTATAAAAAGGTTATCCTCCGTCCCCTTATGGTGGTGGCCGGAGACCATGCCAATAATGATATGGCAGGAGATGAGGATGATTCATGGAAAAGCTTATTTCTTTCATCCGGAGCCTTTGACTCTGTGGATACCCAGATCGCGGGTCTTGGCGAGATAGCGGACATACAGAAGATCTACGTGTCCCACGCTGAAAAGGCCATAGAGGACGCAGGGGTAAGCGTTGCATCAGAAAAGGAGGGCGGCAGTTCTGCCGCCCTTTCTGACGGAACATATGAAGCTGTCTTTAAGACCGACAGCTCAATGTTCCACGTAAATGAAGCAAATAATGACAAGGGTACTTTAACCGTTAAGGATGGAAAGATGACGATCCATATTTCCCTTGCCTCAAAGAATATAGTGGAGCTCTTTCCGGGGCTTGCCTCCGACGCGGAAAAGAGCGGAGCCGAAACCCTGAAGCCCACAAACGATACCGTCACCTATTCCGACGGTGCAACGGAGGAGGTCAACGGCTTTGACGTTCCTGTGCCATACCTCGATAAGGAATTTGATCTTGCTCTCCTCGGGAAAAAGGGGAAGTGGTACGATCATAAGGTGAAGGTATCGATGTAAGAGATCACCTGGATTCTACGCGTCAACGGTCCGGGCAAGATCAACATGCTGAATAGTTCCCGCACCGCCGGACTCTTTAAGGAAGAGTCCGGTTTTTCTGATGACTCCCTTTACACCGAAGCCGGATTCTATGTCCATACTGCGTCTTGTAAGCTCCGTATCCGCCCTGTCAAGGAAGATCGCGCCAACATCGGCTTCTTTTAAGGACATAAGGGCATCATTTCCGTTTTCATCCCGGCACCAGATCTTCAATCTGTCAAAAATCTCGTCATTTTCATCTATCCAGCCGTTATGGTCGCTATCATATTCTTCAAGATCTGAAAAGCCGTCTCCGCTCTTTGTTCCGAAGAGCTCGTTCCCGTTGTCGATCTTACCGTTTCCGTCCTTATCGAGGGCGAGGAAGCCTGAGCCCTTTCCGAGGGAGTGGATCTCATCCTCCTTGCCGTCGGAATCAATGTCAAAGAAAAAGGTCTGGTCTGATATCTCCGATAAGCTGCTGTCTCCGAAATTTACGACCAGGGGATCCGTAAGGGTGATCATCTTTCCGGTGGTGATCCCGATCTCTTCGGAAAAGCTCCTTGAAACGCCGAAGGACAGGTTAAAATCTATGGTCCTGCCGTCTTCTGTAAGAGCCTGCCCCTTACCGCTAAAGCTGGTAGCCTCCTCCTCGTGATGGAAGTATTCCTGTCTCTCATAGCTTACGAAATACAGGCTCCCGCCGGAAAAGCCGGTCTTCATGGTTTTAAGCGCCTCGGAGAGCGGAGAGGAAGCAGAGCCGTACTTATGCTCGAAAAGCTTTTCCATAAAGGAGATTATCTCCTGGACAAGGATCTGGTGGAGGGATTTTATCTCATTTTCGGCAAGAGCCCTGCTTTCATTCTGATTCCCAAGCTTCCGCATTGTTGAGGGGCTAAAGGAGTAGGTATTGTCAAAATCCTCCTCCTTTGAAAGCTCGAAGCTGTCCCGGTTCTCTTTATTATCATCACTGATACCCTTCCGGTCCATATTCTTAAGAACCTCTTCATTGAAGAGCCCGCCTGTTATCGTGCCCTTTTGGAAGGACCCCCTTGTTTCGCTCCGTAAAAAATGGGCGGAGCTCATTTCAACGTTTGCTGCTGCAATCTTCATTCATTTTCCTCCTTATTTAAAGTAAAGATCGGATGCCTGTCATCCAGAATGATTAAGCCCAATGTCATCTTGAGTGATTAAGCCCAATGTCATCCTGAATGATTAAGCCCAATGTCATCTTGAATGATTAAGCCCAATGTCATCCTGAATGATTAAGCCCAATGTCATCCTGAGGAGCGAAGCGACGAAGGATCTTTAAGATTCTTCGCTTCGCTCAGAATGACAGTGTGCGTCAGGACTGACAGTGTGCGCTCAGAATGACAGTGTGCGCTCAGAATGACAGTGTGCGCTCAGAATGACAGTGTGCGTCAGGACTGACAGCAGGCGTCCGGACTGACGCCGGCATTTCCGTGAATACAAAAACAGCAGCAACCTTTCTTTAAGAATTTCGTCCCTGTGAAAAGATTGATGCTGTCCCTGCAAAATGGTAAAAGGAAGGAAAACTATTGTTTTTGTATGGTCAATATTTATATCGGATGATAGTTGGAAAAACTTTAGCGGCTTTAAAAAACATCCTCAATCTGCTATACTGATGTGACGATTATATCTCAGATGGAGATGACTCCCGCCTTTAGGCAAATCGTAAGCAGGGGCAGCAATTCTGTCTCAGGCGGGGCGGGACTTGAACTCAGGTTTTGGAGCGATATAAATGGCAGTAAAGCATGACACAGAGGTGGTAATAAACGGAAAGGTTTTCACTCTTTCCGGTTATGAGAGCGAAGAATACCTGCAGAGGGTTGCAGCATATATAAACAGTAAGATCTCCGAGTACAATAAGATAGAGAGCTTTTCCAGGCAGAGTATTGATGTGCAGAATACCCTGCTGCAGCTGAATATTGCGGACGATTTTTTTAAGGTCAGGGAGAAGTACGACAGCCTGAAGGAAGCGTCTGAGGCAAAGGACAAGGAACTGTACGATGTAAAGCATGACCTTATCACGAACCAGATAAAGATGAAGAGTCTGGAGGAGTCGTTACAGAAGCTCCGTATCGAAAATAACGAGAATCAGAAGAAGATAGTAAAGCTTGAGACCGAGCTTGGTTTTTCCGGAGAGGTCGAAGAATACTATGATGACGTGGAAGAGGTAAGTGAGGGTATTCCCGACATAGTGAGGGAAGCCCCGAAGAGCGAGGGCCAGACTTCAGCCTCCTCCCGCAGAAGAACCGGAAAGAGAAAGCGTTGAGAGCAGAGCTCCTATCCCCCGCAGGGGATCCGGAATGCTTCCGTGCAGCCGTGAATGCCGGGGCAGATGCGGTCTATATGGGCTTGAAGCGCTTCGGCGCCAGAAGCTTTGCGGGCAACTTCACGGTGGAAGAGTTTATTGAAGCTCTTGACTATGCACATTTATTTGATAAAAAGGTCTATCTTACCTTAAATATCCTTATGAAAGACAGGGAGCTTACTGAGGCTTCACGTCTTTTGGAGCCACTGTACAGAGCAGGGCTTGACGGTGTCATTGTTCAGGACATCGGTCTTATTTCCCTTATAAAAAAAGAATATCCGGATCTTCCGGTGCATGTGAGTACCCAGGGCTTTGTCACCGGGGTCCACGGAGCCCGGCTTTTAAGAGAGCTCGGGGCGGACAGGGTGGTTCCCGCCCGGGAGCTTTCCCTAAAAGAGATAGGCGAGATCAGGGAGAAGGCAGGAGTGGAGGTTGAGTGCTTTATCCACGGTGCCCTTTGCTATTCATATTCGGGGATGTGCCTTATGTCATCATTCCTCGGGGGAAGGAGCGGGAACAGGGGGCGCTGTGCCGGACCCTGCCGCCAGCCCTTTAATACAAACGACTACATCCTGTCAATGAAGGATCTCTGCGCCCTGAAGGAAATACCGGCGCTTCTTAAGGCAGGGGTTGACAGCCTGAAGATCGAGGGCAGGATGAAATCAAAGGAATACGTATATTCTGTCACAAGTGCCTACAGGAAATATCTTGATCTCTGCTATGAAAACGGGGATCTGAAAAATAAGGAAAAGGATATCCGGGAGATCCTCGTTAAGTATAGCAGGAGCAGTGCGATAAACGGCTATTTCCATAAGCATAACGGCGGTGAAATGATAACCAGGGAAAGAGGAAGCTACAGGACCGGCGAAGGAGTGCTGCCGGATAAAGAGCTCTCCCTTGAGGCTTCCGTAAAAGCAGTATTTGAAAAGGGGAGGAAAGCAAAAATAACGGTGGCATACGGCTCTCACCGGGTTTCATATGAGGGTATGGAGGTCGAAAAGGCGGAGAATGATCCACTAAGTCCCGAGAGGATAGAAAAGCAGCTAAGGAAGACCGGGAACAGCGGCGTTAGCTTTAAGAAAACTGAGATCATCTCGGAGCCTGACATCTTCCTTCCCGTATCGGGGATAAATGAGCTTAGAAGAAAGGGAATAGAGGCATTAAAGGAGGACATTCTGAATGAATACAGACGTTCTCTTTGAAGCTGCAAAAACCGCTGATAAGGCATCAGGGCTTCTTAGATCAAGGGGACTATCAGATAAGATACGTTATTTTATTTCCCCGGAGAGACCGGAGGGCCTGGAAAAAAAGGGATTTATGCTTCTTTTTCCCTATGTTCTGAGAAGCTCTTCCGAAGAAGGTCTCCTAAAGCTCCTTGAGAGGGAGAGACCGGAACGGATACTTATACGGAATATCGAGGAGCTGGGCTTTCTTAAGGATATCGGGTACAGGGGTGAGATACACGCGGACTCTTCTCTATACAGCTTTAACAGGGAGAGCATAAAGGCTTTGGAGGGACTTGGTATATCTGAGTGTACCTGTCCTGAAGAATTAAATATACACGAGCTCAGGGAAAGAGGCCTTAGTGACTCTGTCCTTAAGGTCTACGGCAGGACTCCACTTATGGTTTCCGCCCAGTGTACAAAAAAGACCGTATCCGGAAAATGCGAAAAGAAGCCTTTTGGCTTTTTTTCGGAGATAAGGGACAGGAAAAAGGCTGTATTTCCCGTAAGGGCTGAGTGCGGCTACTGCTATAACGTTATCTATAATTCAGTGCCATTTATGCTGTTTAAGGAGGCTGAAGAACTTGGAGGAAGCGGACCAGCTGCAGTCCGTCTTGATTTTACGGTTGAAAAGGCGGAGGAAGCCGTGGATATAACAGAGTGCTTCCTAAAGGGAAAGCAGGAGGAATTAAATAAGCTTATAGGAGGCTATACAAAAGGACATTTCAGAAAGGGTGTAGAATAAGTGACAACTGTTATTCTTGGACTTTCAAGATATGTGCTGGCTCTCCTTTTTGCATTTTATACCCTGCACTGCTTCCTTGGCTTCGGCTCGGGAAATGAGGAGGACAGGAAGGGGCTTGCCCTGATGCAGGCTGTTTTCCTGGTATTGATACATACAGGGGGCTTTGCGGTACTTTTTTTTAAGACGGGTGATCCTGAGGTGCTTTTTTTCTGCGCTCTTCAGGAGGTGCTGCTTATAGGCTATATGGTGCTTATGAGGATACTATATCCGGGCTGCAGCAGGCTTCTTATCAATAATATGTGCCTCTTTCTGGCCATAGGCTTTGTAATGCTTAACCGCCTTTCTGCGGGAGATCATCTGAGACAGTTTGTGATCGCCGTTTTTTCCCTTATCATTACCCTTCCGGTCCCTTACCTTGTCAGAAAGATAAGAGAGCCCTGGCGCTATACCTACGTCTTCGGGATCTCGGGGATAGTGCTGATCCTCCTTGTGGCGGTACTCGGGCAGGTCACCAGAGGCTCCAGGCTTTCTATTTCTATAGCGGGTGTTTCTTTTCAATCCTCGGAATTTGCGAAGATCCTCTTTATCCTATTTTTGTCCGGACTACTGTCTGAAGACTGTTTTTTCGGGGACAGCAGGAAGGACAGGGAGCTTAGGCTCATAAATTCGCTGGTAAGCGGTATCTTTGCCTTTGGCTATGTATTTATTATGGTGATCTCAAGGGACCTGGGGGGAGCAGCCATCTTCTTTATGATCTATGTTTTTATGCTCTATTATACTCTGAAAAAGCCCTGGATACTGCCTGCTGCGGCATTGACCGCTTCTCTTGGGATGCTGGCGGGCTATAAACTATTCCCGCATGTCAGGAACCGCTTTCTCGCCTGGAGGGATCCCTTTTCCTATATTGAGGGACAGGGCTACCAGATAACCCAGTCGCTTTTTGCCATCGGCACCGGAAGCTGGTTCGGAATGGGCTTAAATGACGGTTCTCCGGATAAAATACCGATCGTTACCAGAGACTTTATCTTCTCAGCTATAGCTGAGGAGCTGGGCTGTATCTTTGCGGTCTGTCTTATCCTTGTGTGCATCAGCACCTTCCTTATGTTCATCAATGCTTCCCTCTCCGGCACAGATCCTTATCTTAGGCTCCTTGCCCTGGGAATCTCGGTGAGCTACGCCTTTCAGGTGTTCTTAAATATCGGGGGAGTCACCAAATTTATACCACTTACGGGGGTTACGCTTCCTCTTGTGAGCTACGGGGGCTCTTCACTTCTTTCAACCGCTGTCATGTTTGCCATAATCCAGGGGATAAGCACAGGGGAATGACTCCCTCGACTCCCCCGGATTTATGATATAATTCTTATAAAACGTCCTTTGTAATGATCTTTCAGGCTGTATCCAGGGCAGAAGAGGAGGCAGTGCGTTCAAACGCTCCTCTCCCCGATAATGGATTTTTCTCGGCTTCACTTGATAAGGATCTGAGCTTCTGCATCATCGAAAGGGAAAGGGTTATGGCCTATACGGCTGCAGAGCATATGGAGGATGGCATAGTAAATATTTCAGCCTTCCACTCAGGCTTTGAAGACAGGAGGATTATTATGAAAAGTTCATTAAGTAGGGGTCCTGCAGATAATTCCCATGAAAAAAAGTAACAGTAAGGAAAAGGATCGGAATCACGAGCTTCACATCATAATGTATATATTTGTCGCAGCTTTTCTGGTGATCACCGTGTTTTTCTCGGCCTATGTATACCTGTATGCGCCGAAGACCATAAACAGCTCTTACAATATGCGGCAGCAGAATCTGGAAAGGAAGGTTATCCGGGGCACCATATATTCATCGGACGGGGAGATTCTGGCAGAGCAGGCAATGAACCACGACAATGTAGAGGTCAGGTATTATCCCTATAAGGAGATGTTTGCCCATGCCGTGGGCTATTCCACCCGTGGGAAATGCGGTGCCGAGTATGCGGGAAATATAGATCTTCTTACCAGCAATGCCCCGGTAAATGAAAGATTGCAGCATGAAATGGCCGGTGAACGGAATTACGGGGACAGCATAATCACGACCTACGATACCGCTCTTCAGAAAACGGCTTATGATGCCCTTGGGGCATATAAGGGGGCAATAATCGTTATTGAGGTAAAGACCGGGAGGATCCTCGCCATGGTGAGTAAGCCTGACTTTGATCCCAATACGGTTTCGGAAAACTGGGCAGAGATCTCCGCGGACACGGAGAATTCCCCCCTTGTAAACCGGGCGACTCAGGGACTGTATCCTCCGGGTTCCACCTTTAAGACAGTGACGCTTCTCGAATACATCAGGGAAAACCCCGGAACATATAATGATTACAGCTTCAACTGCAAGGGCAGCTTTACTTACGGAGATACAAGGATAAACTGCTTCCACTCCAGCGTACATGGTAAGGTGGATCTTTTGGAGGCATACGAAAAGTCCTGTAACAGTGCTTTCGCCAATATCGGGACTCTTATCGACCCGGATTCCTTAAACAAAACCGCCGGAGAGCTTCTCTTTAATAAGGAGCTGCCCTTTGATATATCATCAGGAAAAAGCAGCTTCGTCTTAAACAGCGGCTCCGGTGAGGAGGAGATAGTCCAGAGTGCGATAGGACAGGGAAATACGTTGATGTCACCTGCACATATGGCTTTGATAACGTGCGCTATCGCAAATAAGGGAGTGCTGATGAAGCCTTATGAGATAGAGCGGGTGGAGAATTACCGGGGTACGGTGATAAAGGAGTTTAGCCCGGAGGAATATAAGAGGCTTATGTCCGAAGAAGAAGCGGAGATATTAAAGGAATATATGACGGATGTGGTGGAGAACGGAACTGGAAGAAAGCTAAAGGATCTTCCCTTCGGTGCCGCGGGAAAGACCGGATCCGCGGAATACGGAAAGGTTAAGGGCAACAGCCACTCATGGTTTACGGGCTTCTCAAATCCGGATGATCCGGATATAGCGGTAACCATCATAATGGAGGGCGCAGGAAGCGGCAGTGATTATGCGGTTCCCATGGCAAGGAGGATATTTGAGGCCAGAGGGTCCCGCTGATGGGAAATCGGGGATTTCCTTAAATTCGTGTCCGTATCTTCTGATCAAAGTATCCCGGTGATGACGAGATCACGGTTCTTTGAGAGATCCAGGACATCATTGTCACTTCGCAGGATCGGACGGGACAGGTCATTTCCGTTATTCATCATGACCTCCCAGGTGGAGCCGTCATTCAGCATTACCCGGCTGCCTATAAGCTCATCCACTATATGGCGCGAAAAGAGCTGGGTAAAATGCACGTCATAGCGCTGAAGCATATTTGTTTCAAGGATATGTATCACCTCATAGGGACATTTGGGAGCCCTGTAGGAGCGGGCGCTGGTCATGGCCTCATAGGTGTCAAGTATTGTCATAACCCTTGCATAGGGATCGATCTCTGCACCCTTAAGCCCCTGGGGATAGCCGGTGCCGTCGGTATATTCATGGTGCTGCAGGGTCGCATTCAGAACACGCTGTCCGACATTTTTCGAATAGTGATTAAGAAGATAGTAGCCGTGGAAGGCATGGGTCTTTACAAGGTCGTACTCCATACGGTTAAGCTTTGTGGGCTTATGTAAAATATCGGGTGGTATCATGTATTTTCCGACATCAAACAGGAAGCCCGAGACGCAGAGTTCATTGGTCTCTGCTTCGCTTAATCCGAGCCATCTCGCAAATATCCTGCTGATAAGTGCCACATTAAGCCCGTGGGCGTAGGGGAGCTGGTCTTCTGAGGGAAGGTGAAGATAGAGATAGGCAAAAAGCTCCTTTCCCATCATCTTTTCAGAAACAAGGTTTTTCACTATTTCCAGAAGATCCTGGATACGGAAGGGAACCTTTTTGTAGATAAAGGAATCCACCGCGACCTTGTATGCCATAAGGTTCGCGGTATAATCCTCCTCAAATTTCTTAAATACCCGTGAAACCCTGACCTTTCCGTAATAGGTCTCGGCAAAATCCTCCTCCTCAAGGATGTTCACCGCAATAAGCTTATAGGCCGCAAGCTGCCTTCTTATCACGTCATCGACCTTTGTACCCTTTTTTATAACGACCTTATCACCGATGGTGATATTGTCGCCGATGATCATACCGTCCTTTAATTCTGCGCGTGCCACAGTATACATCAGCCAGAAATACTCCCAGGAAAGTAAAAATAAATGTCTGTCCGAAGCCCCCTGGCTTCCGAACAGTTATGAGGCTATTCTTATTTCATTGTATTTGTTATTTAATGTTATGTCAATCACTTCAGGGGCAATGGCGTTAAGTTAAGCATTTTGTCATCCTGAGCGCCAGCGACGCATATCCCACATCGGAGATGTGGGATGCCGCCCCGGCGAGGGGTTGCGAAGCAACAGAAAGGATCTTATCTTCCGTAGAGAAAGATTCTTCGGGCTTCGCCCTCAGAATGACATTGTGTAGTCTCAGAATGGCACTAACTTAACGCCATTGCCTCAGGGGTGTTTGACGGGTATAGTTGTTTAATTTCTGAAAATGTGGCATATTTAAGAGCATGAGGTTTATCCGGGAGCTGTATATTTCCCGCAGCCTGAAGGGGAAAGAGAATAAAATAAGAACGAAGCTTATGCTCGGCATGGGGATGCTCGGAGTGTACTGTATTGCAGTGCCGCTTTACGGATCCGATCCGCTGGAAATATATAATGCTGCGGAGCTGAAGCAGAGATGGTACAGAAGGTCGTCTCTTCTGATCGTAGGCTTTGCCGGTGCAAAAAAGGAGGCGGAATATATGTCCGCCAATATTCTTTCCGAAATATATGAAAGACAGGGGGATTATGATAGCAGGCGTTTCTTTAAGATAAGGGAGGGTCTGCCGGAAAGGAGCAGCGCTGCCGCACCATGACTCTGTTTTTTTCCGTATTGAAGATAATCGGGATAGTACTTCTTATCATCATTGCCGTTGTCCTTTCATTACTCCTTATCATTCTTTTCGTGCCCTTCCGCTACAGAATAAAGGGGAATATAAGAGCAAAGGATAATTATTATGACTTCAGGGCCGATGTTACCTGGTTTCTGCATATGATCCACGGTATCTTCCTGTTTTTAAGACAGGTTCAGGAGGATGAGTGCAGTGACCAAAAGCTTCTTGAGGAGCAGGGTTTTCACTATGAGATAAGGCTATTCGGAATCAAGATACGGCCAAAGGAGGATCGGGAGGAAGAACCTCGGGAATATGCGCTGTCCCTTCCATCGGAGACCCCGGAATATCAAAGGGAAGCCGGTTCTCCGGAGGAAGCGCAAAGGGAAGCTGAGCCTCCGGAGGAAGTGCAAAGGGAAGCCGGGCCGGTAATGGAGCCTTCTGCCGATAATGACAGGGAAGAGGGCGGCTATAAGAAAACAGAGCCGGCGAAGGATAAAGATTACGTACATGAGCCGGAGCAGGGAACCGACCGGGATATTCCCAAAAGCTTCACCGGAAAGCTCAGGGATTTTTCCGGCTTCATCAGGCGCTTATTTCGGAGGCTTAAGTCCCTTATAGAAAATGCGGGCTGTAAATACAGGGATCTTTGTGATAGAATAGAGGAGTTAAGGAGCAGGATAAAGCATTATTACGGGATTTACAATGACGAGTCCACGCCAAAAGCCCTGAGACTTGCCTGGAATGAGCTTAAGCGGCTTCTATTAGCTCTTAAGCCCCGAAGATACAGTATCGATCTGCTTTACGGCTTTGACGATCCGGCACTTACAGGAGAGATCACGGGCATATTGTCCGCTGTTTTCCTGTCTTCCGGGAAGAGGGTCAGTCTGCGGCCCGATTTCGACAGGAGTATAATAGAAGGGGAGCTGTTTTTCAAGGGAAGGATCAGAATTATAACACTTGTGATTATTCTCTGGAAGCTTTACTTTAATAAGGATTTCAGAAAGCTCTACAGGGAGTTCAGAGGGTAAATACGCCCGAATCAGTTGATAAATTTACAGGAGAAATATAAGGATTATGAACGAGCTTAAGAAAGGTGAAGTAATGGAGAGCCTCCTTAGCGGTATGGACAAGTTTCTATCGTCAAAGACTGTTGTGGGAGAACCCATACAGGTTGGTGACACCACTCTTATCCCTCTTGTGGATGTTTCCTTCGGCATTGCCGCCGGAACGGGGCAGGCAGACAGAAAAAGCGCTGACAGAGGGGGAATGGGCGGAAGAATGACCCCGAACGCCGTTATTATGGTTAAGGACGGAAAGACCCGTTTAATCAACATAAGGAATCAGGATGCCGTAACGAGGATACTGGATCTGGTGCCGGAGCTTCTTGGCAGGTTTACGGAGCCTAAGGACAGGGAAAACAATATTACCGATGAAGAGGCGGTGGATATAGCCTTTGACAGGTCTGAGAATACATGAAGCTCCTGTTTGTCGGTGACCTTTTCTACAATTATGACAGGGTGCAGGATGATATCCGTTCCTTGGGCGGGATCTTCAGGGAAAGGGAATACCTTGTGATCCCGAATTTTGAAGGCGGTCTTGGTGCGGCTCCGGATAAAAGGATCTGGAAGAGGGGAGCCTGTCTTAAGCAGGATGCTTCAATAATCGATGTTCTGAAAACCCTGTCGGTGAAGGGTGTCACTCTTGCCAATAATCACCAGATGGATTTCGGGGAAGAGGGACTTTTTAAAACCCTGAAAATGCTTGATAATAACGGTTTTCAGCATGCCGGCGCCGGCGTAAATATAGAGGAAGCACTGAAACCTATGGAAATAACCGGCGGCGGGAGAACCACCGCCGTTTTTAATTTCGGATGGAAGGCGGAGGAGACCGTATATGCAGGGACAGGCCGTCCCGGCTGCGCTCCCAGGGAGAACGGTCTGATCCTGAAGATATTGAAGGCTTATTCGTCCCGTTACCCGGAAAAAGATATCATTCCGGTGCTCCACTGGGGCTTTGAAAAAAACCTCTATCCCATGCCCTTTGACATTGATCTTGCACACAGTATCTGTGATATAGAGGGAGTAAAGCTCCTGATCGGGCACCATCCCCACTGCCCGCAGCCTGTGGAAGAATACAGGGGAAAGAGGATATACTATTCCCTCGGGAATTTTTATTTCGGAAAAAGCCGGATAAAGTATTCGGATAAGCTGTACTCCCACGAACCGTCAAATATGTCCGATTACGGAATAGGTGTCATTTATGATACGGAGAGAGGCCTTACGGATCACATGGTCTTCTGCTATGACAGGGCAGCGGACAGAACAGAGATAAAGGAGACAGATCTCGTTCCGGAAAGGATGCCGGAGATAAAGGACCCGGAGGAATACGAAAAGCTTATCAGAAGCAGCCGCCTCGGGAAAAATCCCATACTTGGAACATCGCCGTTTATTAATTTTATAAAGGTCTTTAGCTTTAATACAAAAAGAAACCTTTTCAGACTCGGAATACTAAGGTAAATGAACATACTTCTCATACACAATTTTTACAGGACTCCCGGGGGAGAGGATACGGTCTTCAGGAATGAAGCGGAGCTTCTTAAGTCCCATGGACAGAATGTCATCACCTTCACCAAGCATAATGATGATATGGAGCCGGAGGATCTTTTATCCGAGGCCGTTTTTTCGCGGCGCAGCTTCAGGGGTGTACGGAACCTTATCAGGGCGAACGATATTGACATAGTTCATGTGCATAACGACCGTTTTCTTATATCGCCCTCGGTATTCCTGGCCGCAGAGAAGGAAAATGTGCCGGTTATCCGTACCCTCCATAATTTCCGTATGCTGTGCATAAATGCCATGCTGTACAGGAAAGGCAGGGTCTGCAGGGAATGCCTTAAGGAAGGAAGGACCGTGAAGCTCCCGGCATTTATCCATGGCTGCTACCATGGAAACCGTATTCATACCCTGCTTAACCTCAGGATAAATTCCTATGCAGAAAGGCATGGCCTGTATAAGGGCGTGAAATACATTGCCCTGACCGATTTCAATAAGGAGATCTTTGTATCCGCGGGCTTTAATCCCGATGACATCTTCGTAAAGCCCAATTTTTCCTTCGGCTTTGACCTGAAGGACGTTGAGGAAGGGAAGAAAAGACGGGATTTCCTCTATCTCGGCCGTCTGGATCCCCTTAAGGGCATAGAGGAAATATTGTCAGAGTGGATAAAGCTCCCGGAAAGCTTCGTTCTGAATGTTGCCGGAAGCGGCGGGGAGGAATATGAGAACAGGCTCAGGGAAAGCTATGAGAGATATAATATCCGCTTCCTCGGAAGACTGGGAAATGAGGAAGCCCTGAAGCTTCTGGAGGGCTCAAAGGCTCTGATCTTTGCTTCAAAATGGTACGAGGGCTTTCCCATGACCATAATTGAGAGCTTTTCAAGGAAAACACCCGTTATAGGACTTGATTTCGGTAACGGGGGCAGGCTTCTAAGGGATATCTACGGCAGCGACAAGCCTCTGATCAAGGATATTGGAGAGCTTCCCCAAAGGATAGAGAGCTTTGATGAAGACAGAAAAAAAGGATTGTATGACTACGACTTTAACAGGCTGAAGGCCTGTACCCCCGAAGAAAACTACAGAATACTTATGGAGATATATGAGAAATGCATAAGATCCCGGTGACACGCTCCTCCATGCCGGAGCTTGAGGAATATGTAAAGGAAATAGAGTCCCTGTTTGAAACCCACTGGATCACAAATGCCGGAGAAAAGCATGAGGAGCTGGCGGAAAGATTAAGGGAATATCTGGGGGTAGAGGCTCTCTCCCTTACGGTTAACGGTCATGCGGCCCTGGAGCTTTCTCTGGAGCTTCTGAACCTAAGGAAGGGCGGAGAGATAATAACGACCCCTTTTACCTTTGTGTCCACCACACACGCAATAGTACGAAGCGGCTTCAGGCCTGTCTTTGCGGATATAAGAGAGGATGACTGCTGCCTGGATCCCGACAGTATAGAGACAAGGATCACGGAGAACACGGTTGCCATAATGCCAGTGCATGTATACGGCAATATGTGCGATGTGGCAAGGATCGGTGAGATCGCTGAAAAGCATGGTCTGAAGGTTATATATGATGCAGCCCATACCTTCGGTGTCAGGCTTTTTTATGACGGGGAGTGGAGAGGGAGCGGATCCTTCGGTGATCTTTCCTGCTTCTCCTTCCATGCCACAAAGGTATTCAACACAATAGAGGGCGGCGCGGTATGCTGCCATACGGAGGAAGAGAGCAGGAAGATAGCCGAGCTCAGGGATTTCGGCATAGTGGATGAGGAAAGGGTGAGATACATAGGACCAAACGCCAAAATGAATGAGTTTGCCGCCTGCATGGGTCTCTGCAACCTCCGTCACGCAGACTCTGAGATAGGGAAGAGGAAAAAGGTAAATGACCTGTACCGGGAGAGATTAAAGGATGTAAAAGGGGTAAGGCTTATCGGTGAAAGGGAGGACGTTAAGGCAAATTATGCGTATTTCCCGGTGTTTATCGATAAGGAGGACTATGGCATGGACAGGGACCGGCTTTTTACGGTCCTTGCCGAAAACGGTATAGGTGCGAGAAAATATTTTTACCCGATGATAACCGAGCTTGACTGCTACAGGGATAGCTATGACAGCAGAGAGACCCCTATAGCCGGGAGAGCGGCCGGACAGGTGATGACCATACCTATGTATTCCGCTCTCACAGAGGAAGCCGTGGATAAGATCACGGGAATAATAAGAAACAGGGAATAAATACTTTTTTTAGCATGATAAAACATAATAAATATAGTATAATGGAATGTCAGGCATACTGACCCGGATTTGGATCCGGAAAAACTGTGTTTCAGTACTTTTGGTGACTTAATCATAATATGGAAAAAGGCAGGAAGATAAACTCCATAAGCAAAGCGAGAAGCGCTAACCGCTATCTTGTTGAAAATGATGCCAACATGAACCGCATCACTGCCGGCGTGATGCCATGGATACTGGTATCGGTGCCGCTTGTTGCCGCTCTCCGCTATCTGAATATTTTTACCATGTCCATTCCCCACCTTGTGATCTTCTGCGCGGTGGTCAGCAGCGTGGCGGTATCCACGGTTCTGGTGAACAAGGCGTCGGACAATACTGTTTTTAATAAGTATTTCAATGTGATCGCTCTGTCCCTTGGGGTGTTTTCAGTGGCACTTCTTCCCCATGTGGGTATCTGGATCTCTTTTATCCTTTCAACGATACTTACACTGTTCTATATCGATCCCGTCCTCACTTTGTTTTCGGCTGGGATGAACTACATACTGATGCTCGTTGCTATGTGGGTCAGAGTGGCCAACTGGCGGAGTATGCACTATCTGCTGGGATTCATCGGGGGAGAGCAGCTGCCGGTCTATATCGGGTATGTGCTGGGTCTGACCATTGAATTCGTGATAGTCGTGCCTCTTATCTACTATATCGCAAAGACCGAGGAGGAGCATATCATAAGGGAAGACAACCTTATGGCGGAGGTAAGGTCGGACGAGGAAAGATACTTTCTGGCATTTGAAAATTCCAATGATATCATAATCGACTATAACTATATCACTGACGAGCTCATTTCCTTCGGAAGCTTTGAGGGACATGACAACGGGAAGGTCGGTGGAAAGAAGATAATTAAGGATTTTATGGCCTCCTTAGGCAGCGGGAAAAAGATCTACCCCAATGATGTGGAGAAGATCAGGCTCTTTATGGAGGGGAGGCTTACCGGACCCATCGAGTTCAGGTATCACAAGAGCGAGGACGAGGAATACAGATGGTATTCCGTCGAGGGTCAGACTGTCTATAATGAGATTACCGGAGAAGCTGAGAGAGGTGTCGGCAGGATAAAGGATATTACCGCCGAGAAGAGGGAGGAGCAGATCCTTCTCGAAAGAGTGGCACGTGACAGGGTCACCAACTTTATCCAGTGGGATGTGGGTTTAAGACTCCTTTCCCAGAAGACCAGCGACGAAGGGCCGGGAAATGTGGCCAGTATCTGCTATATCCATTTCAGTAACTTCTCTGAAATATCAGATGTTATGGGACGTGTTTTTCTGGATGCGGTTCTTGAACGTATGGCTGAGGGCATAAGGAATATGACCGCTGAGGGTGATCTGAAGATAAGGATATCCGACCCCTCCTTTGTTATCTATTTCAGCAATCCCACCGACGAGGTCATGGAGATCTTTGACTCCAGGATAAGGGAGGGACTTGATTCCCTGAATATAAATAAGGGTGCCGGAATGGGGATGAAGTATACCATCACCTACTTCCACGGGCTTGCGGATCTTATGGAAGCCCTGCCGATGGAAGAGAAGTTCCAGATAAACAGCGTGCCCGACAACCAGAAGGACAATGTTTACTTCGGTGAGATCATACCCTTTGTATTTAACGTCCTTCAGAGATCAAAGGAGCTGCACAGCGCCGTGGAACTCACGCTTGAGCGGATCAGCAGCCAGTTTGACATAGATTTCATCCATATCCTTGAACGTGACAGTACTACCACACTTGAAAGCTTTTCCTGCATAGGCGAATTTGACAGGCAGACGAGGCTCGGCTGCCCCTTCCTCGGGAGAAAGTTCAATGTTGACAAGGACGATTTCGACAGGGTCAGGAAGCTTCTCGAAAAGGATGATGTCATAAGGGTCGACCGTCATTTCTTTGAATTCCTGAAAGGAGATACCGGGGACTTTCTGGATGCTCTCGGAACATCCGGACTTCTCTGCTTCCTGAGATCCGAGGACGAGATCAGGGGCTGTATCTTCTATGAGAAATCCGACAGGGATTATGAATGGCCCCAAGAGCTTATAGATGCGCTCTCGGAGCTTTCATCCATAATAGCCTCCTTCATCCTGAAGAATATGGCGGATCAGGCAAGTGCGGCAAAGTCAAACTTCCTGTCCTCCATGTCACACGAGATAAGGACGCCGATGAACGCCATTGCAGGCTTCTCCGAGCTTATACTTTCCGAAAGGAATATTTCGGAAAAAACAAGGAGTTATGCCGGAAATATCAGATCCAGCGCCAATAACCTTCTGGGGATCATTAACCAGATACTGGATTTCTCAAAGATAGAGTCCGGAAAGTTCGAGATAATAGAGGACAAATACGCAATGTCCTCACTGCTCAACGATATTACCAGCATCATCGGCATACAGATCTCCGAAAAGCCGATCAAATTCACGTTAAATATCGGGAATCATATTCCTGAAGGCCTCTTCGGGGATGTTATGAGGATCAGGCAGATATTTATAAATATCCTGAACAACTCCGTAAAATACACGGATAAGGGGGAGATCACGCTTTCCGTAGACTGGAGACCGAGGAATGAGGAGAGCGGGGAGCTTATCGCCGCCGTAAAGGATACGGGCATAGGAATTAAGGATGAGGATATGCCGAAGCTCTTTGAATCCTTTATGCAGATTGATACCAGGAGGAACAGGGGCATCACCGGTACTGGTCTGGGACTTGCAGTATGCAAGAATCTCCTTAATCTGATGGGAGGGTCCATTGATGTGAAGAGTGTTTACGGGGAGGGCAGCACCTTCAGCTTCTCCATACCCCAGAAGATAGTCGACAATACGGACTGCAGCTTTGTATTCGGTGAAGCACGGGTGGTAAATGAGGAATTCGCCCTGCCCTTTGTATGTCCCGATGCCAGGATACTGGTGGTGGACGACAACAGGGTGAATCTGGAGGTGGCAAAGGGTCTAATAAGCCAGTACGGTGCAGACGTGATCCTTGCATCCAGCGGAACCGAGGCACTTGCGCGTCTTGAGGAGGACGAGTCCTATGATCTTATCTTTATGGATCATATGATGCCCGGAATGGACGGTATAGAGACTACAGTAAAGATCAGGGAAAAATATACCACACCGATAATCGCTCTTACAGCCAATGCCATAAAGGGTGTAGAAGAGGAATTCCTGAATGCGGGAATGAATGATTACCTGACAAAGCCGATAGAGCTGAAGAGGCTTATGGAGGTAATGGACAGATGGATCCCCGAAACAGAGAAGAAACGGGATCAGGAGGATATTAACGCCGTGTCCGATCTCATAAACGGAGGCAGCTCCGGAGAGGATAGCAGGGGAAATGTGAACAGGGAGTGGCTTGATAAGCTTACGGATATTGATGTAAATAAGGGTCTTGAAAATTCACTGAAGGATATAGAGATGTACAAGACTCTTCTGAATTCCTTTATCGCGTCGAATAAGCCGGAGACCTTTGAGAAGCAGCTTGAAGAGCATGATCTGGCGGCCTATCAGATATCGGTTCACGCCCTGAAGAGCTCGGCCCGCTACATAGGCGCGGAAGAGCTTTCGGATCTTGCAAAGCACTTTGAGGATCTTGCCCGTGACAGGAAGGAGGAAGAAATCCTTAATGAGAAGGAGGGACTGGAAACCCTTCTGGATAAGGTTCTGAAAGAGATAGAGGAAGCTCTTGAGGAAGAAGAGAGAGAGGGTGAAACGGAGAATGAGGGGAATACGGACAGCGCGGAGCTTCTTTCAGCTGAAGAGCTGAAGGGGCACCTTGAAAAGATCAGGTCGCTTTTAAATGACATGGAAACGGATGAGGCGGAGGAGGCACTTAAAGAATTTGCGGAGCTTTCCGGGGTTCCTCAGGATATAAGGAAGGAAGCAAAGGAGGCACTGAAGCTTCTTCGTGACTTTGATTATGACGAGGCAGAGGAGCGCATTGAAAGCGCTTTACGAAGTGTGATATAATCATTAAAGGTGGTGTTGTGTTATGCAGAAATTACTTGCTTTAGCTTCAACAATTGATAAGTTGAAGGAATTTCAAAGAGGCTTTGACGGAATCTATAATGCAAAGTATTCTCTTATAACAAATGATATTTTATCCGAAGCCGGATCCTTCATCCCGGAATGTATTGTGGTTTATATCGAAAGCGCTATGAGGCAGAAGCTTTTTTCCATGATCGACTTCAGGGAGGATGAAAGGTTTAAGGACATTCCCCTTTTGCTTCTGGCCGATGAAAAGGACAGGGAGATTTTTTCAAGCAATGTCTTTCCCGGAGCCTCTTACGAGCTTCCGGAATACAGCTCCCTTGAGTCCGTCAGAACGGCGATAGACAGGCTGATGATATCCTCCGGAAGGAAGAAGCATATCCTTGTGGTGGATGATGACCTGGTGGCATTGAAGGTGGTAAAGGGCTATCTGGAGAAGCAGTTTAAGGTTACCTGCGTCAAATCCGGCGCCCAGGCCATAAAGTTCCTGGAAAAGCAGTTTCCGGACTGCATACTTCTGGACTGCTACATGCCTGAAATGGACGGACCCACGACCCTGAAAAAGATAAGGATCATGGATAAGGGAGGAACAGTGCCGGTTGTGTTCCTTACGGGTAATTCCGAGAAGGATATGGTCATGAGAAGCCTGTCCCTTCATCCCAGCGGTTTCTTATTAAAGCCCGTGAATCAGGGAGAACTCATAGACAAATTAAGCGATCTGGTTTAACCGATGAAAAATGTATTATTGATAGTAACCGGCTCCATTGCGGCCTATAAGGCTGCGGACCTTGCACACGGATTCAGAAAAGCGGGATTCAATGTAAATGTCATTATGACAAAGAATGCCGCTTTCTTTATTAACCCCATTACCTTTGAGACCCTGACCGGGAATAAATGTGTGACTGACACCTTCGACAGGAATTTCGACTTCGAGGTGGAGCATATCAGTCTCGCAAAGTCTGCGGACCTCTGTATGGTAGCTCCTGCCAGTGCGGATATCATAGGGAAGATAGCAAACGGAATAGCGGACGATATGGCATCGACCACCATTATGGCGGTTAAATGCCCGCGGCTTATTGCTCCCGCCATGAATACCGCTATGTACGAAAATCCCATAGTTCAGAACAACCTGAAGAAGCTTAAGAGCTACGGCTATGAGATCGTAGAGCCCGCGGAGGGACTTCTCGCCTGCGGGGACGAGGGAAAGGGAAAGCTTCCTCCGGTGGAGGAGCTTATTGCACGGGGCTTAAGGCATATTAGGCATGAGAAAGACATGAAGGGAAAGAGGGTCCTTATCACAGCGGGTCCGACCTGTGAGAGTCTGGATCCCGTGCGTTTTATTACAAACCACTCATCCGGAAAGATGGGTTATGCCCTGGCAGATGCTGCAGCAGACAGGGGAGCGGATGTCACGCTTATTTCCGGACGTACCGCTATGACGCCTCCCTTCGGAGTGGAAACGGTCAGCGTGTTTTCCGCCGGCGATATGGCGGAAGAGGTATTTAAGAGGCAGAAGGATACGGATATCTTTATCTTCGCGGCTGCCGTAGCGGATTTCAGGCCCGCGGATGTAAGTAAGCAGAAGATCAAGAAAAAGGAGGGGGAAGTACCCTTGGTCAGGCTTGAAAGAACGGTTGATATTCTTGAAACCGTCGGTCTGAGCCGGACAGAAAAGCAGTATATATGCGGCTTTGCCATGGAGACAGAGGATTTAATAGAAAACGCGGGAAAGAAGCTTAAGAAAAAGAACGCCGATATGATCTGCGCCAATTCCCTAAGGGAGAAGGGCGCAGGCTTTTTAAGCGATACGAACAGGATCACACTTATAAAAAAAGACGGGAACAGGGAGCTTCCGTTTTTATCAAAGAGAGAGCTTTCCGACCTGATATTTGACGAGATACTAAGGGATATTTCCGAAAAAACGGGAGCCTCTTCATAAATGGGAAAGACTCTTGTGATAACGGAAAAACCAAGCGTCGCCAGGGAATATGCATCTATTTTGAATGTAAAGGGGCGTTCGGACGGCTATATTGAGGACGACAGATTCTGCATCACCTGGTGCGTCGGGCATCTTATCGAGATGTGCTATCCCGAAAAATACGATGAGAAGTACAAGAGGTGGAGGATGGAGGATCTCCCCTTTCTTCCTTCCGAGTATAAATATGACGTCATCAGCAATGTAAAAAAGCAATACGGCATTGTGAAAAAGATGCTTCACAGGGACGATATCGAAACCGTGCTCTGGGCAGGAGACTCGGGAAGAGAGGGTCAGGTCATAGAGGAGCTGATCCGCAGACAGAGCGGCGTCAGGAAGGGGATGACGGAGAAAAGGGTCTGGATAGACTCCACCACCGAGGAAGAGATAAAAAGGGGCATAAACGAGGCAAAGCCCTACAGCGAATACGATAACCTCTCAAATGCAGGGATAATGCGGGGAATAGAGGACTATTCCATGGGCATTAATTTTTCCCGGGCTCTTTCCGTCAAATACGGAAGGCTGCTGAATGAGGCCGCGGGCACGAAGAAGTATTCGGCAATAGCCGTGGGCAGGGTCATGACATGCGTTCTCGGTATGGTGGTCAGAAGGGAAAGAGAAATAAGAGGGTTTAAGGAAACCGTATTCTACCGTATCAGGGGAACATTTTCCGTGCCGGAGGGAAGCTACGGCGGAGAGTGGAAGGTGGCTGAGGGCTCTTCCTTTCAGGGACACCCCGGGATATACAATGAAAAAGGTTTTCTATCAAGGGAAGAGGCAGAGAGCTTCATTGAAGCCCTTGGAAAAAACAGGGGAGCGATGATAAAGAGTATAAAGAAGACGGATGAAAAAAAGAAGCCGCCTCTTTTATTTAATCTTGCCGAGCTGCAGGCTGCCTGCTCAAAGCGCTTCCACATCAGTCCCGACGAGACACTGAATTCCGCACAGGAGCTGTATGAAAAGAAGCTAACCACCTATCCCAGGACAGATGCCAGGGTCTTAACAAAGGCTGTGGCATCCGAGATCATAAAGAATTTAAACGGGGTAAAGCGCTATACACCGGTGAGCGGCTTTGTCGATAAGATCATTTCGGAGGGGCTGTACAAAAACATTGCAAAAAAGCCTTATACGGATGACAGTAAGGTGACGGATCACTATGCCATTATACCCACCGGGAACCTGACGGAGTATAACAGGCTGAGCGATATCTCGAAAAAGATATATGATATGATAGTGAGGCGCTTTCTGTCCATATTTTATCCTCCTGCCGTATTTAAGAAGGTTTCCTTAATAACCACCGTCACCCTCGAAAAGGGCGGGGAAAGCTTTTTCACTTCATCGAAGGCTCTCATTGATCCCGGGTTTTTCGTGATAACCGGACAGGACAAAAAATACGGCGAAGCTCCCGGAAAAACCGCAGAGGAGAAGGAAAAAGGGAGCAGTGAGGAGCCGGAGGATGAAGAGGAGGAAAATGACGGGGATCTTCTGAAGCTCATACCCGTATTGAAAAAGTCAATGGAGGTTAAGAGCACGGACTTCTTCCTGAAGGAAGGGAAGACCGCGCCGCCCAAGCGCTATACAACCGGTTCAATGATCCTTGCTATGGAGAATGCGGGGCAGCTTATCGAGGACGAAGAGCTCCGCGCCCAGATAAAGGGTGCGGGAATAGGAACCAGCGCCACAAGAGCCGGGATACTGGAGAAGCTCGTGCATATAAGGTATCTTAACCTCAACAAAAAGAACCAGATACTGACGCCGGGGAAACTCGGGGAAATGGTGTATGAGGTGGTCTACCTTACCATGCCGGGGATGCTGAACCCTGAGATGACTGCAAGCTGGGAAAAGGGTCTCTCCCGTGTTGAGGGCGGGGAGCTTACTCCCGGGAAATACAGGGAAACCCTGGATAATTATGTCAGAAAGTACGTTGAATCCGTAAGATCACGGGATCTAAGCCCTAAGCTCAGTGAAAGGTTCAGGATACTGAACGGGATGAAATAGCGTATGAACCAAGAAACAAATCAGCGGAAAGGAAACACTTGTTATATATGGAGAAAGCGAAAACAGAAAATCTATACGATCTTAGTGAGACCCTTGCGGGAGATTACCTTAAGGGCTTTACTTACCCCTGGGAAGCCTTAAAGGGCATAGGGGAGATGATAAAGTCTTTAGGACCGGCCCTGGACCCTGAGATATATGAAAAAAAGGGGGAGGACATATGGATAGCCCGGAGCGCAAAGGTTTTTCCAACGGTGGGAGCCATACTCGGTCCCTGTATAATAGGTGAGGATACGGAGGTCAGACCCGGAGCCTTTATAAGAGGTAAGGTTCTTATCGGGAATGACTGTGTTGTGGGAAATTCAACGGAGCTGAAGAACGTGATACTCTTTAACCACGTACAGGTGCCCCATTATAACTATGTAGGGGATTCCATTCTCGGCTTTTACTCCCATATGGGAGCAGGCTCCATTACGTCAAACGTCAAGGCGGACAAAACCCTTGTGGTCGTAAAGGACGGGGAGGAAAGGATAGAGACCGGATTAAAGAAATTCGGGGCAATGCTCGGAGACCATGTTGAGGTGGGATGCAATTCGGTCCTTAATCCCGGAACCGTAATAGGCAGAAACACCAATATTTACCCTCTTTCAAGCGTAAGGGGAGTTATAGGACCGGATTCCATTTTCAAGGAAAAGGGCAGTATAGTAAAAAAGCATGGGTAATGATACTTCGGAGAAAAGGGACAGGCCGGGGAAAGGAGAGCGGGGCTATCTTGACAGCCAGCACCGCGCTTCACTTGTGCGCTTTCTCATCCCCTGTGCGATAACCCTGATACTTACCCTCTGTACCTGGGTTATATTTCCGCAGTACGGAATGGTATTTCTGGTGCTTGCCGTGATCTCTGCGATCCCAACGGCAATGACAGCAGTGAATCTCATTATGTTTCTGAGATTCAGATCCATAAATGACGGGGATTTTCAGAGGATAGAGGAGGTCCGCGGGAATGTGCCGGTTTTCTACGATTCGGTGATAACCACCACGGACAAGTCATACTTTGTCCCCTGTATCGCAGTCATAAACAAGAGTGTCTTACTCCTTCTTCCGGAAGGAATGACAGAAGATAAGGAGCTTTTAAGGCATCTCAACCTTATGTCAAAAAAGAACGGCTTCAGGGAATGGAACATAAAAAGCTTCGGGAGCATTGACGAGTTTATTAACAGATTAAAATATCTGAACGAACAGAAGATAAAGGTCCTGAAAAAAGACGGGGAAATGCTGAAGCTTATTTCCAATCTTTCACTATAGTCCTATGAAAAGAAGGGGAATATCATTTTTTTTAATAGTATTTTTCCTGTGTCACAGTCTCTCAGCCTGCGGCGGGGGTGAGCCTTCCGGAGGGAAGGAGGCTGTCCCCGGGGATGCCGGGGAAACGGAGCTTCAGGGTGACGTTCTTTCAGATGCCGCGGAAGCTGAGACCGTGGAAAAAGAAGAGGAAATAGACGGAGAGGCTGAGGATGCCCTGAATGAAGACTATAAGGGGTGCAGCGCGGATCTTTCCTTTGAGGGTATGGAAAACGATATCTGGACCGGATATATCACCCTTCCTGACGGAAATGAAAAAGAGCTCGTTATCCCCGTGATGACAGACGGAGGAGATAATCTCATTCTGTCCGATGCGTACAGAAGGATAGTCTGTGTATACGAACCTGAGGATGAAAAGGGGGAATTAAGACCTGTTACACTGGATCCCTCGGCTCCCGATACGGAAGCCCTATTAAGATATGCTTCCTTCATAGAGATCTATGATATTTTTTCCCAGGCCGGCTGGAAGGACGGAGAAAAGGGAAAGGAGCTTTCGGAGGTGATAAAGGAGGAGCTTTCTACTGTTTCCATGTCCCCGAAAAGGCTTCTCCTTCTTAATGATAATGAGGGATACCATATTTTCCGTTTCGATGCGAGAGATAAGGATGACGGCTTCGAAGCCGGTCTTTTTTCTTCCATGGCCGGAATATTTGATGAAATGGATGAGGGCGAATACGCACTGATTGTAAACAGATGAAGGAATATATAATAGAGGCTCCGGACGAGGGGCAGACATTGCAGAAATATCTTGAAAAGGTACTGCCGGGAGCAAAGGGCGGAGTTCTTTTCAAGGCACTGAGAAAAAAGAATATAGTATTAAACGGACAGAAATGCGGCGGAAAGGAAATACTTAAAGCCGGTGACGGCATAAAGGTTTTCTTTTCGGACGAAGTTGTGGAAAAGCTCGGCCCCAGGAAAATAAAGGCCGGGAATGAAATAAAGATAAAGCTTGAAGAACTGCGGGCATTTAAGAAGAATATCGTGTATGAGGATAAGAATATCCTTATAGTAAATAAGGACGCGAATCTTTTAAGCCAGTCAGACGGCAGGGGGGAGGTATCGGCAAATGACCTTCTGCTGAAATATCTGGAGGATTCACTTCATAATCACGCGGTCAGACCATCCGTATGCAACCGTCTGGACAGAAACACGTCCGGGCTTCTTCTCTGCGGGAAAACGCAGAAGGGCTTAAAAGCCTTAAGCCTCATACTTAAAGACAGGAGCCTGAAAAAGTATTATTATGCAATAGTTACGGGTGAGGTGAAGGAGCCCCTTAAGCTCAAGGGTTATCTCCGTAAGGACAGGAGCGAAAACAGGGTTTATATTTCCGACAAAAGAGAGGAAGGGGCGGATCCGGTGGAGACGGAGGCAGAGCCTGCCGGGAGGCTTAATATCAGGGGGAAAAGCCTTACCCTGCTGTCTGTACACCTTATAACCGGGAAGCCTCACCAGATAAGAGCCCATTTGCTGAGTGCGCTCCATCCGGTCCTTGGTGACACAAAGTACTGCACACCGGAGTCCCTTAAGCTTTCGGAGGAATTAAAGGTTCATAGACAGCTTCTGCATGCCGTAAGGGTGGAATTCCCGGAGATAAAGGGAGAGCTTTCCTATCTTTCGGGCAAGGTATTTGAAGCGCCGGTAAAGGACGATATGAACGCATTTCTGAAGTACAGATAATGTTCGGAACGGTCAATTACGGGATAACGCCCAACGTGTGAAACCCCGGCATTGCCGGATAAAATAATAAAGAATATGTCTTGGAAAACCAGGGGGCTTCGGGGTTCTGAGCTCGAAGACCTGATAAACAGAACAAATGAAGAATACAGGGAAAAGGGACTTGCACTTATACAAAAGATCCCGACCCCCATTACCCCGGTGGAATTCGATAAGGATTCAAGAACCATAAAGCTTGCCTACTTCGACCAGAAGAGTACTGTCGACTATATCGGGGCAGTGCAGGGGATACCGGTCTGCTTTGACGCCAAGGAATGTGCGGTGGACACCTTTACCTTAAGGAATATCCACGAGCACCAGGTTATGTTTATGAAGGATTTTGAAGCCCAGGGAGGGATAGCGTTCTTCCTTATCCATTATACGGAAAGGGACAGCTTTTATTATCTGACCTTCAGAAAGCTCTGGGGATTCTGGGAAAGGTGCGAAAGAGGCGGACGGAAAAGCTTCAGATATGAGGAAACCGACGGGGAATACTTTATAAAGCCTGCGTCAAATCTGTATCTTCCATACCTTGAAGCCATACAGACGGATCTCGATGACCGGGATGGGGACGGACTGCCATCCTGAGCGCAGACTGTCATCCTGAGCGCAGACTGTCATCCTGAGCGCAGACTGTCATCCTGAGCGAAGCGAAGGATCTTATTTTGAATAACACACAGGAGAGAAACAGCAAATGAAAAACAGACTTTTACATACTCCGGAGGGAGTAAGGGATATATACGGAAGGGAGCTTGAAAGAAAGGAGCTTCTGGAGAATAAGCTGAAATCCCTGATAAAGTCCTACGGCTACAAGGAGATAGAGACGCCAACCTTTGAATACTTTGACATTTTTTCAAAGGACACGGGTATCACTTCGTCGAGAGAGGTATTTAAGTTCTTTGACAGGGAGAATAATACCCTGGCACTGCGCCCCGACTTTACTCCCGGAGTCGCCAGGGCAGCCGTTAAATACTTTTTCGAGGATGACGCTCCGAAGAGACTCTGCTATCTCGGGAAGACCTTTTCGAACCATTCGGGTCTGCAGGGGAAATTAAAGGAGGTAACGGAGCTCGGACTTGAATATCTGGGAGAACCCTCGGCCGATGCCGATGCGGAGATGATAAATATTGCCGTGGAGCTTCTAAAAAAAGCAGGACTTACGGACTTTCAGATCTGTGTCGGAAATGCCGAATACTTTAAGGGGCTCTGCGAGGGAGCCGGACTTGACGCTGATACGGTAGCCGGGCTTTCGGAGAACATCAGGAACAAGAACTACTTCGGAACCCTGGACGCCCTTAATGATGTGGATGCTCCCGATTCGATAAAGAACACCCTGAGATCCTTCCCCGACTTTTTCGGTAATATTGACATACTGGATGAGGCACAAAAGAAGGTAAAGGGGATAAAAAAATCCGAGGAGGCGGTCAAAAGGCTTAAGGAACTCTATGAAAGGCTGAAGGCGTACGGAGTTCAGGACTATATAACCTTTGACCTCGGAATGCTCTCAAAGCATGATTATTACACCGGAGTGATCTTCCGGGCATATACCTTCGGTACGGGGGATGCAATAATACGGGGCGGAAGATACGATAAGCTCCTTTCGAATTTCGGACGGGACAGGGCTGCCGTGGGCTTCACCCTTATCATAGACCAGCTTTTATCCACCCTGAAACGGCAGAATATAGAGGGAGAAGCAGGGAAGGAGGAGGCCTGTATCTATTATGACAGCGTTTCCTTCGGGGCAGCGCTGAAAAAGGCCCGGGAGCTCAGAGAGAAGGGAATACTTACCGCAATGACAAGGCTTGAAAAAGAAGGAGATCCTTCCGGCTTTCATAAGGGAGACGGAAAGAGCCTCATAGTATACTATTCGGAGGGAAAGGAAATAAAATACTGATGAGATATCTTACTTTTGCACTGACAAAGGGACGCCTCGCCGATAAAACCCTGGAAAGGCTTGAAAAGATAGGTATTACCTGTGAAGAGATGAAGGACAAGGCTTCAAGGAAGCTGATCTTCGTTAATGAGGAACAGAAGCTAAAGTTTTTCCTGGCCAAGGGACCGGATGTTCCCACCTATGTGGAGCACGGGGCAGCGGATATAGGGGTTTCCGGCAAGGACATCATTATGGAGGAAAACCGTGCTATCTATGAGGTTCTGGATCTTGGCTTCGGAAAATGCAGGATGTGCATATGCGGCTTTCCGGAGGCCAAAGAGCTTTTGTCCCACCACGAGATGATAAAGGTAGCCACGAAATATCCCAGGATCGCAAGGGATTATTTCCAGAATATCAAGCATCAGACGGTTGATATAATAAAGCTGAACGGCTCCATTGAGCTGGCGCCCATAGTGGGACTTTCGGATGTGATATGTGATATAGTGGAAACCGGCTCCACCTTAAAGGAAAACGGACTGACCGTGCTGGAGGAGGTGTGTCCCCTTTCTGCACGGATGGTGGTAAATCAGGTTTCCATGAGGATGGAAGCCGAAAGGATAAGAGGAATAATAGAAGCGCTGAGAGGTGTGTCATGAGAATAGTTGACCTGAATAATGAAACAAAGGCGGATCTTCTGGGAAAGCTTTTGAGAAGAAAGCCCGCGAGCTTCCCGGAATATGAGAAGACCGTGGAGGAAATAATCTCAAATGTCAGAAAAAACGGCGATAAGGCCATTTTTGACTATGCGGAGAAATTCGACCACTGCAAACTTAATACTTCAAATTTCAGGGTGAGTGATGAGGAGGTGGCGGAAGCCGTAAGAGAAGTGGGAGAGGATCTGATGGGTGTCATGGGGCGCTCCATCAATAATATCCGGACCTTCCACGAGTGCCAGAAAAGGCAGAGCTTCTTTAATACAAAGGATAACGGTGTGATCCTTGGACAGCGGATAACCCCGATAGAGAGAGCAGGTGTATATGTTCCCGGAGGAAAAGCGGTATATCCAAGCTCGGTTCTAATGAACGTTGTTCCCGCATTAGTTGCGGGGGTTAAGGAAATAGTCATGACCACTCCGGCCAACGCAGAGGGAAGGGTCAATTCCCAGGTTCTGGCAGCCTGTAAGCTTCTCGGGATAAGGGATATCTACAAGACGGGAGGTGCCCAGGCCATAGCGGCTCTGGCTTACGGAACGGAGTCCATAAAGAAGGTTGATAAGATCGTGGGACCCGGAAATATATTCGTGGCTCTGGCAAAAAGAGCGGTCTACGGCCATGTCAGCATTGATTCCATTGCAGGACCCTCGGAGATACTGGTGCTTGCGGATGACAGTGCGAATCCCAGGTTTATAGCTGCGGATCTTCTGTCACAGGCAGAGCATGACGAGATGGCCTCCGCCATACTTGTCACCACCTCAAGACAGGTGGCCGAGAGGGTTTCAGAGGAGATTGATAAATTCCTGCCGGAATTAAGCCGGAGGGAAATAATAGAAAAATCACTGGAGAACTACGGCTATGCCCTTGTTGCAAGGAATATAAAGGACGCGCTGGACGCAGTTAATGATATTGCATCGGAGCACCTGGAAATAGTGACCAGAGATCCCTGGAAGACAATGACACAGGTGAAAAACGCAGGTGCGATCTTTATCGGACCCTATTCCTCGGAGCCGCTGGGTGACTACTTCGCAGGACCGAACCATGTACTTCCCACAAACGGCACCGCCAGGTTCTTTTCACCCCTGTCAGTTGATGATTTCATAAAGAAGTCGTCGGTAATTTCATATTCAGAGCCTGCGCTCAGGAGTATACACGAGGATATAGAGGCCTTTGCGAAGGCGGAGAAGCTGACAGCCCATGCAAATTCCATTGCTGTCAGGTTTGAGTAGAAAGGAAGGACATTTGATGGAGCGCAGAGCAGAGATAAAGAGAAAAACAAAGGAAACCGATATCAGCTGTGTTCTTGTCCTTGACGGCAGCGGAAAAGCTGAGATAGATACAGGCATAGGCTTCTTTGACCATATGCTGGACGGCTTCACGAGACATGGTTTTTTTGACCTTAAGCTAAAGTGTAAGGGAGACTTAAATGTCGACTGCCACCACAGCATCGAGGACTGCGGAATAGTGCTGGGACAGGCAATAAAGGAGGCTGTCGGGGACAAAAAGGGGATAAAGCGTTACGGAAGCTTTATCCTCCCTATGGATGAGGCACTTATACTTACGGCAGTGGATCTGTCAGGAAGGCCGTATTTTTCCTTCGACCTTGAATTCAAAGAGGAGAGGTGCGGGGATATGGATACCGGAATGGCGCGGGAATTTTTTTATGCAGTAAGCTATTCTGCCGCAATGAATCTGCATATTAAGGAAATAAGCGGATCAAACAGCCATCATATAATGGAGGCTGCCTTCAAATCATTTGCAAAGTCACTTGATACGGCGGTGTCTTTTGACGAGAGGATAGGCGGAGTACTGTCCACCAAAGGAGTATTATGAGTAACGAATACAAAAAAGTAATTCCATGTATGTTTATCAATAAGGGACATGCGGTCAAATGGTTCGGGGCAAAAACCGCATTAAAAAAGGATCCTTTGAGTCTAGCCATGGACTATGCGAATCACGGGGCGGACTCACTCATCATCTTTGATCTTTCCGAGGAGGATGAGGAGCATGAGAATAATCTGCATCTCATAAAGAATATCTGCGCCGCGATCGACATTCCCGTCATAGGAGCGGGAAACGTGAAAAGGCTTGAAGATATAAAGAAGCTCCTCTATGCCGGCTGCAGAAAGGCCGCTCTAAATTACAAAAAGCCCGAAAATATAGCGCTTTCAGAGGAGGTCAGCACACGTTTCGGACGTGATCATATTGCTGCCTGCATAGATAATCCCTCACAGCTCGAGCAGGGAAGAAACGAGATCAAGAACTATATCAGTACCCTTATCCTTGTAAACGAGAATAATCTGGAACCCTCTGCGGACTGGGTGGATAAGGCCTGCAGCAACAACGCAAACCCGATCTCCGTAGGATTTGTCCCGGTTTTCCATAAGAAATCCTACCACGAGCTTGCGGCGGTACTCAGAAACTATTCGGTACAGGGCGTGTCCGGGGGCGATATTAATGAAAAGTCCGGGAGCTTTATGGACTTTAAGCGTCAGTGCAAGGGCCTCGGGATCTCCGTAAATACCTTCGAGAGCAGCATGCGCTGGGAGGACTTTAAGACCGGAAGCGACGGTCTTGTGCCGGTTATTGTCCAGGATTACAAGACGGACGAGGTTCTGATGCTCGCCTATATGGACAGGGAAGCCTATATAAAGACCATAGAAACAGGGATTATGCACTATCACTCAAGAAGCAGGAATTCTCTCTGGATGAAGGGCGAAACAAGCGGAAACTTCCAATATGTGAAGAGCCTTATTTCAGACTGTGATAATGATACGATACTTGCCAAGGTTCTTCAGATAGGTGCAGCCTGCCATACGGGGAAACGATCCTGTTTCTTTAATACAATGCTTAAAAAAGAGTATGACGACCTGAATCCCTTAAAGGCATTTGAAAGGGAATACAATACAATACTCGACAGGAAGGAGCATCCGAAGGAGGGGTCATACACCAACTACCTCTTCGACAAGGGCATAGACAAGATATTGAAAAAGGTGGGAGAGGAATGCACGGAGATAATCATCGCCGCGAAGAATCCGAATCCCGAGGAGATCAAGTATGAAATGGCCGATTTTCTCTATCACGCCATGGTGCTGATGGTGGAAAAGGGAGTGACATGGGACGAGATCACGAAGGAGATAAATTCGAGGTAGCGCTCCTGTCATCCTGTAGTGCTCCTGTCATCCTGTAGCGCTCCTGTCATCCTGAGCGAAGCGAAGGATCTGAGGTAACAAGACAGTCATCCTGAGCGAAGCGAAGGATCTTTCCAATCGGTTAAAAAGATTCTTCGCTTCGCTCAGAATGACATAGTAGTGGAACACAGCTTTATTAGAGGAGAATAATCATCAAAAAAACTGCTCTGAGCGACGAGCTTTTACTTACGATAGAAAAGCCGGAACGCTACATAGGAAATGAAATAAATGCCTGTATCAAGGATAAGCATAAGGTTGATATCCGTTTTGCCATCTGTTTTCCCGATGTCTATGAAATAGGCATGAGTCATCTCGGAATACAGATCCTTTACGATATGTTCAATAAACGTGAGGATGTGTGGTGCGAAAGGGTTTATTCACCATGGGTCGATCTGGACAGGATCATGCGGGATAAGAATATCCCGCTTTTTGCATTGGAGTCACAGGACAGGATAAAGGATTTTGATTTCCTCGGGATCACCCTGCAGTATGAAATGTGCTATACGAATATCCTTCAGATACTGGAGCTCTCCGGGATCCCTCTTTTGCAGAAGGAGAGAAGAGAGGAGGATCCCATAGTGATCGGAGGGGGACCCTGTACCTATAATCCGGAGCCTATAGCTCCCTTTTTTGATCTTTTTTATATAGGTGAAGGCGAGAAAAGCTATGATGAGCTCCTTGACCTCTATAAGGAAATGAAGAGTGAGGGCAGGAGCAGATCTCTTTTTTTAAGGGAGGCATCGAAGATAGAAGGTATGTATGTGCCCTCCCTTTATGATGTGGAATATAGTGAGGACGGAACCATAAAGCGCTTCTTTCCTCTTTTTGATGACGTTCCTCGGATGGTACGGAAAAACCTTGCAGAGGATCTCGACACTGTCCCCTATCCGGAAAAGCCGCTGGTTCCCTTTATTCAGGTGACCCAGGACAGGGTGGTGCTGGAGGTCATGAGAGGCTGCATAAGGGGCTGCCGCTTCTGTCAGGCAGGGCAGATCTACAGACCTGTCAGGGAGAGGAGCCTCGGGTTCTTAAAGAAAAAAGCGGAGGAGATGCTTAATTCCACCGGACAGGACGAGATAACCTTAAGCTCCTTAAGCACATCCGATTACAGTGAGCTTTTTGAGCTTGTCAACTTCCTTATCGACAATTTCAGGGACAGATATGTGAATATCTCCCTTCCAAGCCTTCGTATCGACGCCTTTTCCCTCGATATCATGAGCCGGGTGCAGGATGTAAAGAAATCCAGTCTCACCTTTGCGGCGGAAGCCGGCTCCCAGAGAATGAGAAACGTTATAAATAAGGGCATCACCGAAGAAGACATAATGCGGGGCTCGGCCGAAGCCTTTAAGGGAGGGTGGAACAAGGTGAAGCTCTACTTTATGCTTGGACTTCCCTTTGAAACAGACGAGGATGTGCTGGAGATATCCCATCTTTCCGACCGTGTGGCAATGAACTACTTTGACACCATACCGAAGGAGGAAAGGAAGGGGATACGGGTCATGGTGAATTCCTCAGCCTCTTTTTTTATTCCGAAGCCATTTACGCCCTTCCAATGGGCTCCTATGAATTCGGCGGCGGAATTTAAGAGAAAGGCGGGGCTTGTGAAGGAAGCGGTGAAGAATGAGCTGAATCATAAGTCACTTAAATTCCAGTACCACGAGAACGACATCTCGGAGCTTGAGGGAGTGCTTGCAAGAGGCGACCGAAGGATTGCCGGGGTGATCCTGGAAGCATATAGAAACGGGGCGATCTATGACAGCTGGTCCGAGATCTTTGAGAAAAGCCGCTGGGATGAGGCCTTTAAGAGCACAGGTATCGAGAAGACCTTTTATACGGAGAGGGAAAGGGATACGGCGGAGATACTGCCCTGGGACTTTATAGATACGGGAGTCTCAAAGGCTTTTCTTATCCGGGAATGGGAGAACGCTAAAAAAGGGGTTGTAACTCCGAACTGCAGGGAGAAGTGCTCCGGGTGCGGTGCCGCGGCCTTTAAGACCGGCGTATGCATGAGATAAAGAAAGGGAAAAGCAGCATTGAAGGAAGGGAATAAGCTTATCCGGATAAAGTTTTCAAAGCACGGACTTATGAAGTATACCGGGCATCTTGATACCATGCGTTATTTCCAGAAGGTTGTAAGGCGCTCGGGGATAAATGCCGCTTATTCTGAGGGCTTTTCCCCTCATCAGATAATGTCCTTTGCACAGCCGCTTTCCGTCGGGGTTGAAAGTAACGGAGAATACTTTGATCTGGAGGTGACGGGTCTTAGTTCCGCTTCAGATATGATGGAGAGGATGAATGCGGTCTCTGCGGAGGGCATGGAAATAAGAGACATAGTGCTTCTTCCGGACAAGGCGAAAAAGGCAATGGCCACGGTTCACTCCGCGGAGTATAGCGTGATATTCCGTCCGGGGCATGAGCCAGAATGGGATATTTTTGAAGCCGTCAGGGTTTTTAAGGATCTGCCTTCCCTGAAGATTACAAAAAAAAGCAAGAAATCCGTCCGTGAGATTGAACTAAAGGATTTTGTCTATTACCTTGATATCGAAGAAAGACCCTTAGAACTGCTTTTTCCCGAGGGACCGCTTAGCGGGGATGTGATAGAGGATCCGAAGAAAACGGTTCCGTTTCTTCATATGAGACTCTCTGCGGCGTCAGGCGACAATGTGAAGCCTGCCCTTCTTATAAGGGCTCTAAGGGGCATTATGGATAAGGATACGGATGAAGAGGATGGGTACCCGTCTCTTACGGATCTTCTTATCACAAGAGAGAATCTGTTTGACAGTGACGGAAAGCCTTTATCGGATGCGGGAGAGAGGTTTTGAGTGACAGGGTCGTCATAACAAAATACAGGGATTTTATGATTACCGCCCTGATAAGGGATGATAGGATCTGGGATATCCTTGCCACAGCTTCCGGGGAGAAGAGTGACTTCCGCCCCGGCGACATCGTAAAGGCTAAGGTCATAAGCATTCAGCATAATCTGAACGCAGCCTTTCTCCTGCTTGGCAGCGCTGTTAAGGCCTTTATGGAGCTAAAGGAAAGAACGGATATCCGGCCGGAGGACGAGATCGTAGTCCAGATTGTGAAGGAAGCCTTCGGGGAAAAGGAGATGGTCGTGACTCCCGCGTATTCCGTGGCGGGAAAGTATGTGGCTTTAACATTCGGACGCTGCGGCGTGGGTGTAAGCCGCAGGATCCCGGATGAAAAGAAGGACAGCTTAAAGAAGCTTCTTTATTCAAGGCTTATGACAGAGGGACGTATAGGAGCCGTAGTACGGACAAATGCTGAGGAGGCTTCCGAATCTCTTATTTTGGAGGAGTTTGAGAAGCTTTATGAAGAGATAGTGAATATCGGGAAAAAAGCAGAATACTCGGTTCCCTTTATAAGGCTATACAGCGCTCCGTCGGAGATCAGCTCATATTTAAGGGATCTGAGGACGCCTCCGGATGAAGTGGTGACCGACGACAGTGAAGTTTATGGGACACTAAAGGATGAGCTTAATTCCGATGAGGAGCTTTCCGGGAGGATACGGCTCTACACTGACAGGGATTATCCCCTTATAAAGCTCTGCCGGCTGGAGGCCGCCATTGATGAGGCCTTTAAGAAGACTGTCTATCTTAATGACGGCGGTACCCTGGTCATAGAGAAAACCGAGGCTGCATTTATTATGGATGTTAACAGCGGCAAAAACACGAAGAAGCTTTCTAAGGACGCTCTTATCCTCGAAACAAATCTGGAAGCCGTGAGGGAAGCTGCGCGGCAGATAAGGATCAGAAACTTAAGCGGAATGATCCTTATAGATCTTATTAATATGACCTCACGTTCCCACAGGGAAGAGGTCATCGGTGAATTAAGATCGGAGCTCAAAAAGGACCGGATAAAAGCGGAATTCATAGACCTTACGGGACTCGGCATAGCGGAGATCACACGTGAAAAGAGGAAGCTGCCGCTTGCGGAGATCCTCTCACGCTGAGTTAAGGGAAATGTCATTCTGAGCGCCGGCGAAGAATCCAAAAATGTCATTCTGAGCGTCAGCGAAGAAACCGGAAATGTCATTCTGAACGTCAGCGAAGAAACCGGAAATGTCATTCTGAGCGTCAGCGAAGAATCTTTATCTAAGGAGAACCCAACATGATCGACTACACCGAAGGCAGCGGAAAACAGTATCACACGGGAGTGTCATCAGATGACATAGGAAGGTACGTGATCCTTCCCGGGGATCCCGGAAGGGTTGAAAAAATTGCGTCCTTTTTTGATAATGCTGAATTTGTGGTCAGTAACAGGGAGTATACGACCTATACCGGTTATATTAAAGGTGAAAGGGTGAGTGCGGTTTCCACAGGAATCGGAGGACCAAGCGCCGCCATTGCCATAGAAGAGCTCTCTAAGTGCGGAGCCCATACCTTTATTCGGATCGGAACCTGCGGAGGTATGCAGGAGGAAGTAATGGGCGGCGATGTGGTGATTGCAAGCGCTGCCGTCAGGATGGAGGGAACCAGCCGTGAATATGCTCCCATAGAATATCCTGCCGTTTCTGATTACACAGTATTAAGTAAAATGGCTGAATGTGCCGGGGAAATGGGTATTAAATTTCATGTGGGAGTCGTACAGAGTAAGGATTCCTTCTTCGGGCAGCATGAGAGCGGGATTATGCCTGTATCCTATGAGCTTCAGAATAAGTGGGAAGCGTATCTCAGGATGGGCTGTCTCGCTTCCGAAATGGAGACGGCGGCACTCTTTACCGTGGGGCAGTTTCTTCGTGTCAGGGTAGGGGCCTGCTTCCTCTGCCTTGCAAATCAGGAGAGAGCGAAAAAGGGGCTTTCGAACCCCGTCGCCCACGACACGGAAGCCGCCATAAAGCTTGCCGTAAATTCAATAAGCAGGCTGATCGGATGATAATCAGTGTCATTCTGAGGGCGAAGCCCGAAGAATCTTTTCTAAACAGAGGAATTCTGTCTGCAGGCAGTTGGGTTCACCCCGGATCTGCCGGCGTTATCTGCGAGCCGGATTACGCTCACTACCTTTGTTTTGTACCGAAACAACTGGACGGCGCTCCTGCGAAAAAAAGCGCTTTCGCGTCGCGCCGCCACGTTTCGGCACAAAACTGCAGTCGTTCGCTATCAATCCCTCTCGCACATACCGCCGGACAGATCCGGGCAGGAACAGCTTCTCTGGCGCAGCCAGTGTCATTCTGAGGGCGAAGCCTATTGTCATTCTGAGGGCAAAGCCTATTGTCATTCTGAGGGCGAAGCCCGAAGAATCTTTTTCATAACAGAGGAATTCCGTCTGCAGGCAGTTGGGTTCACCCCGGATCTGCCGGCGTTATCTGCGAGCCGGATTACGCTCACTACCTTTGTTTTGCACTGAAACATATGGACGGCGCTCCCGCGAAAAAAACGCGCTTTCGCGTCGCGCCGCCACGTTTCGGCACAAAACTGCAGTCGTTCGCTATCAATCCCTCTCGCACATACCACCGGACAGATCCGGGCAGGAACAGCTTCTCTGGCGCAGTCAGTTGTCATTCTGAGGGCGAAGCCCGAAGAATCTTTTTCATAACAGAGGTATTTTGTCTGCAGGCATTTTGGTTCATAGCCGACTTAAGTTCAGATGCGGAATACAGGCTCCGTTCACTACAATAATCTACGGTATCTAGAATAGTATCTGTATCGGATATGGACATAGAGGACCATCTAGTAGATGAAACAATTGACCTTATCTTACCGCAAAAATAAAAGGCACCCCCGGGTGCTTTTTTCATTGCCTTTTTCTTTTCCGGTGCGTATATATATAATATATGGGGATTTTCCCGGGAGGTACGGTTATGAAGCTGACTGGTGAATTAAAGAAACAGGTGGAAAAAGCTAAGACGAAGGAAGAGGTTAAGGACACCATCGAGAAGGCGGGAATGCTCCTTGATGATGACGAACTGGAAAATGTGAGTGGTGGTTGGTATACCCCTGACGTCTTTGTTGTTCGTCCTGATACACACTGTTTGAGGTGTATTTACGGCGAAAAGACTAGTGGGACTGACAGTTTAACGTGCTTGCGTAGATACGAGGGTTGCAGATATACGCCCATTGAATAAAAGAGATTAAATTAGGAATAAACGCTATCTAAAAGGCATCTGCTTCGGCAGGTGCTTTTTTGAGATTAGATATTAGGAAGAAACGGTACTAAACGCAGAAATTAGTGTTGAAGAAATGGAATAATACTCTTGAGATCTTGAAGAAACGGTACTATAATCTGTTTATAGTTTTGAAAAAACGGAATGATACTGTTTTGAGGAGATAATATGTTCAAAAGAAAAGCTTTAGAAAAGCTAAAGTATTGGAAAGAAAAAAAGGCACCAAAGTATTCTGTGCTTTTGGAGGGAGCCAGGCGTGTTGGAAAATCGACAATTGCCGAAGAATTTGCAAAGCAGGAGTATAGGTCATATATAAAAGTGGATTTTGCTAGCATAACACAGGATATCCTTGATGTGTTCGATGACATAGCAAATCTGGACATTTTCTTTCTTAGATTGCAAACTGCAACGGGGATAACATTGTATAAAAGAGAATCCGTCATTATATTTGATGAGATTCAACTTATGCCTAAAGTACGTCAGGCTATAAAGTACCTGGTTGCGGACGGGAGATATGACTATATTGAGACCGGTTCTCTGATCAGTATAAAAAAGAATGTCAAGGATATAGTGCTTCCATCCGAGGAGATGAAAATACAGATATATCCGATGGATTATGAAGAATTTATGTGGGCAATTGGAAATGATACCTATGATGTATTGCGAGATTTATATAAGCTTGGGAAGCCGGTTGGAAATTCCTTAAACAGAAAACTGATGCGAGATTTCAGAATATATATGGCGGTAGGTGGGATGCCACAGGCTGTGGAAGCTTATACTGAAGGCAGGAATTTTACAGAGATTGATGAAGTAAAAAGGGAAATAATAGATCTATATAAAGACGATTTCTTCAAGATCGATGATACGGGGCTGATAGGAAGAATGTATGATTCTGTTCCAACACAGTTGGCAACGGATAAAAGAAGGTATGTTATTTCGGCAGCTACGGGCAAAAAAAAGATCGATAAGGATTTAGAACGTTTACATGATTTGCTGGATTCAAAGACGGTATTATCCTGCCATAATGTCCTTTATCCGAGCATTGCGTTACCTCAAACGAGAGATGATGATACGTTCAAACTTTATTTGGCTGATACAGGGTTATTTACTACCATGATCTTCAGATCGTCAGGGAAGACGGATAAAAACATTTATACGAAATTGTTAAGTGATTCGCTCCCAGCGGATTTGGGATATTTATACGAAAATGCAGTTGCGCAGGTAATCGCCGGATCAGATATAGATCTTTATTATCACACATGGGAGAAGGAAAACAGTTCTCACTATTATGAGGTTGACTTTTTGCTTGCTTCAAAAACAAAGATAGTTCCGATTGAAGTTAAGTCATCCGGAATTGGCAAGCATGAATCAATTACAGAATTTCAGAAAAAGTATTCAAAGCATGTTGCGAAGGAAATATTGCTATCACAAAAAGATATAGGCAACAGTGAAATGTTGAAATTATATCCAATATACATGTTACCATTTTTAATTGAGAATCTGTGAAGGCATCTGCTGAGGCAAGTGCTATTGTGATGCTTTGAAAAGGTAGAGACGGAAATAGTGTTGAAAATACTGTTCTCCATTGGGGTGTTTCGTGATATACTAATAAATTGTTTAACGAAATACGAAAGGAACAGATCCATGGATAACGCATTTGATGTATTGAGGGAAAGGGGCTTTATCGCCCAGTGTACAAACGAAGAGGCCGTTAAAAGCCTGATGGGAAAGGAGAAGATCACCTTTTACATTGGCTTCGATGCCACGGCTGACAGCCTGACGGCGGGACATTTCCTGACTGTCATGGCAATGATGCATATGCAGAAGGCGGGGCACCGTCCCATAGCAATGATGGGCGGCGGCACAACTATGATAGGTGATCCTTCCGGCAGGAACGATATGCGCCAGATGCTTACCCTGGAAAACATAAACCACAATGTGGAATGCTTCAAAAAACAGCTTTCAAGATTCATTGAATTTGATAATGACAAGGCCATAATCGCAAATAATGCCGACTGGCTCCTTAAGCTTAATTATGTGGACTTTATGAGAGAGATCGGGGTTCATTTCAATGTGAATAAGATGCTTGCCGCAGAGGCTTATAAAAAGAGAATGGAAAGGGGAGGCTTAACCTTCTTTGAATTCAGCTATATGCTGATGCAGTCTTATGATTTTTATAAGCTTTTCGAGGACTACGGCTGTGTGATGGAGCTTGGCGGTGACGACCAGTGGAGTAATATCATAGGAGGCGTGAACCTAATAAAGAGTAAGACCGGGAAGGATGCCTACGGCCTTACCTTCAAGCTTTTGACCACAAGTGACGGAATCAAGATGGGAAAGACCATGAAGGGGGCTCTCTGGCTTGATGAAAAGAAGACCTCACCTTATGAATTCTTCCAGTACTGGAGAAATATAGAGGATGTAAAGGTCGAGGAGTGCTTAGGCTTACTTACCTTCCTTCCTATGGATGAAGTGAGGAGGCTTGGTGCTCTTAAGGATCAGGAGATCAATACCGCGAAGGAGATACTGGCCTACGAGATAACAAAGACCGTTCACGGTGAGGAGGCTGCAGCGAAGGCCAGGGATGCTGCAAAGGACGTATTTGGGGGTGGCGGAAAGAGCGAGAATATGCCCACAACCACCTACAGCAGCGAAGAGATGAAGGAGGGGAAGGATCTTATTTCGCTCCTCGTTGATACAAAGATCGCAAAGAACCGCTCGGAGGGAAGGCGGCTTATCGAGCAGAACGGCATAAGCGTCAACGGGAAAAAGGTAAATGACATAAAGGCCGTATTCACCTCGGATGATTTTGATTCGGACGGAGAGCTTGTGATACAGAAGGGTAAGAAGGTCTTCCACAGGGTTATGGAAAGATGACGGGGGAAAGGTAACTATAGAAAGCGGAGCGGAGCAGGAAGGAACGGGATCGGTATTCGATGGAATTAAAGATAAAGTATTTTAATGAGAGGCTGGAGAAGCTTAAGTATATAGACGGAAAGTCTGACTGGATTGACTTAAGAGCCGCAGAGGATGTGGTATTAAAGGCCGGGGAATTTAAGCTTATCCCTCTCGGGATTGCCATTGCCCTTCCGAAGGGGTACGAAGCCCATGTTGTACCGAGGAGCTCAACCTTCAAAAACTTTGGTATACTTCAGGCAAACAGCTGCGGTATAATAGATGAGAGCTACTGCGGGGATAATGATCAGTGGATGATGCCGGTATATGCGGTCAGGGACACGGAGATACATTTTAATGACAGGATATGCCAGTTCAGGATATTTGAACATCAGAAGGCCTTCAGCTTCACGGAGGTTTCACGGCTTGAGGGCGAGGACAGGGGCGGCTTTGGCTCCACAGGTATAAGTTGATACTTTCGAGGGACTGCAGAGGATGATCATAAAGACAACGGTAAAAAGCATAAACGAATATGAAGCCGGCTGGTTTGATGAGGTTTTTCCGACCCTTCCCGCCTGGAGAAAGGAAAAAGCGGAGAAATTCAAGACAGAGAGCGGCAGAAGGCTCAGTATTCTTGCCGGAAAGCTCATTATGGATGCTTTCATAGACAACAAAGAGGATCCGGAGAATGTGGTTTTTAATGAGTCCGGAAAACCGCTCGTGGGTGGGGATATGCCATTCTTCTTTTCTGTCTCGCATTCCAGGGAAGCGGTGGCGCTGTCGGTTTCCACACCGAATGACAACGGTTCGGTGCTTCCGGGAAACAATCTGATCGATGCCACCTCCGTTTTTTCGGCAGCCGGTATTCCTCCAAGGTCAGAGCTCAAGTCATCAAAGGGGTTGTCTACTCCCTCCGTCGGAGTGGATATAGAGTGCATAAGGGAATACGACGAGGGGATCGCAAAGCGTTTTTTCACCAAGGAAGAGCAGGATTACCTAAAGTTCTCCGAAAACAAGGAGGAGGATTTCACCCGTATCTGGACCTCAAAGGAGGCATACGGGAAATTTACAGGGGGAGGCATACAGGACGGCCTCAAGTTTTCCATTTTCCATAATCCGCTGATACCGATAGATGTGATCTTCCCCTGCTGCTTTGAATATGAATCCATTATGCTGGACGGAAACAAGTATCTGTACACCATTTGCCATGGAGTGATAGAGGTATAAAAATATGAATAAAAAGATAGCTATTGCAGGAACCGGATATGTGGGGCTGTCCATTGCCACACTTCTGTCCGTTAAAAATCACGTAACCGCTGTGGATATCATCCCGGAAAAGGTGGATATGCTTAATAAAAAGCAGTCTCCCATAAGGGATGAATATATAGAGAAGTACCTGAAGGAAAAGGAGCTTGATCTGACGGCCACACTGGATGCGGAGAGCGCATACAGGGAGGCTGATTTTGTTGTTGTGGCTGCTCCGACGAATTATGATCCGAAGAAGAATTATTTTGATACCTCTGCAGTTGAGGCTGTTATCGACCTTGTCAATAAGACTAATCCGAAGGCCTATATAGTTATAAAGTCCACCATTCCGGTAGGCTTTACAGAGAGTGCAAAAAAGAAGTTCAATACGAAGAACATTCTCTTCAGCCCCGAGTTTTTAAGGGAGTCAAAGGCGCTTTACGATAATCTCTATCCCAGCCGGATAATCCTGGGAACCGATATGTCTGATCCGGAGCTTAAAAAGGCCGCGGAGGACTTTGCTGCTCTTCTTAAGGAGGGTGCCTTAAAGGAGGATGTCGAGGTCCTCTTTATGGGAAGCACAGAGGCGGAGGCCGTGAAGCTTTTCGCGAATACATATCTCGCTCTTCGTGTTTCATATTTTAATGAGCTTGATACTTACGCCGAATCAAAGGGTCTTAATACGAAGGACATTATCGACGGAGTGTGTCTCGATCCCAGGATCGGAAAGCAGTACAATAACCCCTCCTTCGGATACGGCGGTTACTGCCTGCCGAAGGATACGAAGCAGCTCCTTGCAAATTACCGGGATGTTCCCGAGAACCTGATCGAGGCAATTGTGGAATCAAACCGGACCAGAAAGGATTTCATTGCGGACAGGGTGCTTGAGATCGCAGGCTATTACTCATACTCAGGGGAAAGCTCCGAAAACACCTATAATAAGGCTTCAGAAAAGAATATCGTTATCGGTGTTTACCGCCTTACAATGAAGAGTAATTCGGACAATTTCCGTCAAAGCTCAATTCAGGGGATAATGAAGCGGGTAAAGGCAAAGGGAGCAACGGTCATTATTTACGAGCCAACCCTTGAGAGCGGCTCCACCTTCTTTAATTCGGAGGTAGTGAATGATATCGATGAATTTAAGAAGAGATCAGATGCCATTATCGCAAACAGGTATGAAAAGCTTCTGGATGATGTGAAGAAAAAGGTTTATACGAGGGATCTTTTCGGAAGAGACTGAGGAAAAACAGCCCCGCTCACCGGTATTTTAGGTGCAGCGGGGTTTTATTATCGCGGCGGACTTAAAGCTCCAGCCCGAGATGCGCGTATGCCAGATCGGTCACCACCCGGCCCTTTGGGGTGCGCATGATAAAGCCGTTCTTTAAGAGATAGGGTTCATACACGTCCTCGATGGTGCCTGCGTCCTCTCCGATGGCAGCAGCAAGGGTATCAAGTCCCACCGGACCACCCCTGAACTTTTCGATCATGATATTAAGTATGTTGCGGTCCAGATTGTCGAGGCCATGCTTATCAACCTCCATTAGATCAAGGGCGGTATTTGCCACATCAAGGGTAATCCTTCCGTCATATTTCACCTCCGCAAAGTCACGTACTCTTTTAAGCAGGCGGTTTGCGATCCTCGGGGTTCCCCTGGAACGCCTTCCGAGCTCAAGAGCAGCCTCCGGGGCTATCTCTACTCCGAGCTTCGAAGCGGAGTTTATTATTATGGTTGACAGGTCTTCAACGGAGTAGAACTCCATATGGTTTATAACGCCGAAGCGGTCACGTAAGGGAGCCGACAGGAGACCTGCCCTGGTGGTTGCCCCGATGAGGGTGAATCTCGGAAGGGAAAGCCTTATTGATTTTGCCGAAGGTCCCTTTCCTATCATTATGTCTATGGCAAAATCCTCCATAGCGGGGTATAAAACCTCCTCAACCTGACGGTTTAAGCGGTGGATCTCGTCCACGAACAATACGTCCTTATCCTTCAGCCCGTTAAGGATCGCGGCCATGTCGCCGGGACGCTCGATGGCGGGACCGCTGGTGATTTTCAGGTTTACGCCCATCTCCTCAGCTATTATCCCGGCAATGGTTGTTTTTCCAAGCCCAGGAGGACCGTAGAACAATACGTGGTCAAGGGAATCGGAGCGCTTTTTTGCCGCATCGATATAGATACGGAGTGTTTCCTTTATCTTGTCCTGGCCTATGTACTCGCTTAAGGTTTTCGGACGAAGGGAGCCTTCAAGCCGTATGTCTTCTTCTGTGAATCTGGTTTCTATTACTCTTTTTTCCATTATTATAAGATCACCTTCAGTGCTGCCTTCAGAAGTGAGTCGGTTTCTGCATCAGAGCCCAGGGCGGACGAGGCTTCCTTGACTGCGCGGTACGCATCTGCAGATGAGTAGCCCAGGGCTACAAGGGCTTCAACGGCTTCATCCCTGGAGCTTTCATTTGCAGCGGGAGTGAAGCCGCTGCTGTCCGATCCGGTATTTAAGCTGCTTTCCGCACCAATCCTGTCCTTTAGATCAAGGATTACTCTTTCTGCGGTCTTTTTCCCTATTCCCGGAGCCTTCGCTATGGCCTTTGAATCCCCTGACAGAATGGCAAAACGAAGGTCATCGGGGGTGAGAACCGAGAGGATACCAAGTGCGCCCTTGGGACCGATCCCGCTTACGGTAATAAGCTGCTTAAAAATCCCGAGGTCATCATATGAGGGGAAGCCGTATAGCGTTACGCCGTCTTCACGTACGGACATAAAGCAGTAGATTTTTGCCTCCTCCCCGATTACGGGAAGGAGAGATGCAGTGCTGTCAGATATTGTAAGCACATAGCCTACGCCGTTGACATCTATGACAACGCGGTTAATATCTATGTCTGCTATTTTTCCTCTTAAGAACTCAATCATTGAATATATGTCCTATTCTCTTTAATATGGCGGCCGCAAGGAAAGCGACCAGAAAGCCCGTGAGGCACCCGCAGAGCAGTAAAGGCGGAAGGTACAGTATTATGCGGTAATTCTCCACTAAAATCATGGCAATCATTATCTGCCCGATATTATGGAATACTCCCCCTGCCATGCTGACTCCGTAAACGGAAAAGCGGGAGGTTTTTCTTAAAAGTATCATAATGACAAAGCTTACGAGGGCACCGGACAGACTGTAGGCTATGCTGAAGGGGTTTCCGAATAAAATGCCGGTCAAAATGATCCTTAGGATGTTTACGGCTATTGCGGTTTTCCACCCAAGGGTATAGAGAAGAAATACCACAAGGATATTGCTTAAGCCGGGCTTCATGCCGGGAACACCGAGAAAAACCGGAAGCAAAGCTTCCACATAGGAAAGCATCATTCCAAGGGCAACGGACATGGCAAGATATGCTGTCATTCTACCTCGAGACTGCATCCACCTCACCCTCAGACTTTCCTTCTATTTCGATAACCACCCTGTTCGGGAGGCATACTATGGTTTCCTTATTTCTGCTAATCTTTTTCTGATGGACACAGAGCTTATCCGGACAGTGTGCATCAACTATATCAGCTTCACCATCCTTTATCACGAGATGGTTATCAAGCCCCGCGTACCCTTTTATGATTATATCCCTTTCTTCATTCAGGGGAAAGGCTGCATACTCCTCGCCGTCAACATATACCTTTACCGTATCACCTGCACTGCCGGCATATAATGGTGACCCGGCAAAGAGGAAGACTCCGGCGGAAAGGAGTACCGTAAATACCGGCACTATATAGTCGCTTTTCTTAAATTTCAAAACAGAACTGTCCATAATTGCCCGGATCTCTATCGCAGCCCCTGCGATAAAAAAGCTCCGGAAAAACCGGAGCCTTGTCATCATCAGTTATACTTACGCTTGCGCGCAGCTTCGGACTTTTTCTTGCGTCTTACGCTGGGCTTTTCGTAATGCTCTCTCTTGCGTATCTCCTGCTGGATACCTGCCTTTGCGCAGTTTCTTTTGAAACGGCGTAAAGCGCTGTCAAGAGATTCGTTTTCCTTAACGATAACATTTGACATTCTCCCACCTGACCTCCCTTCGGACCAACAGATCTTAACGAACATGATGGGTATTTGTGTCACACACAACAAGCATTATAGCATAATTCGCGCTCCCGTCAAGGAAAAAATAGCCAGGAACAGGATGAACGCCGGGAAAGCGGCAGGGCTTAGTCATGCATCTTCCGGAATTCCGTGGGGGTGCAGCCTTTGATCAGCTTGAACATTCGTACAAAGGCGGGAGGACTGGAAAAACCTGATTTGACGGCGATCTCGGTTATAGATGCCGAGGGTTCGGTCAGAAGCATTTCCGCATTTTCTATACGCTTCATATTGACGTATCTGTAGAAGGTCATTCCGGTGAACTGCTTAAAGAGCCGTGAAAAATGGTACTTTGAGAAGCCGGCACGCTCTGCTGTATCTTCAAGGGAAAGATCCTCGGCAAAATGTGCGCTTATGTAGCTGCATACGGAGGCAAACTTTTCGGCGTATTCCTGCTGCTTCCCCCGGGACACGTCTATGCTGTCGGCGCTGGCACTGTATTTCCGTCCCACCATTACAAGCATCTCCAGAAGCATGGAATAAATGCTTTCCCCCGCCAGGGGATTTTTGCTGCCGTATTCCCTCTCGATCAAGAGCATAAGCTCCTGCAGCCGGGGTGCGAGATCCGAATCCTTTTTTCTGGTTATAAAGATCACGGGAGAAAGGAGGGTCATATAGGATGACAGCTCCGGAAGCCTTGATACCAGGGAGTAATCTGGCTGCAGTATCAGCCTTTCACCACTGTCGGGAGCATGAAGGGTATGGATGGCACAGGAGGAGATAAGGGCGATATCTCCCTCACCAAGTCTGTATCTGCGGTCATTGCACTCCACAAGATACCAGTTTTTAAGCGGCATTATGATCTCCATATTGGAATGCCAGTGGGGAGGGTAATCGGTCGCTTCGTCATTATGGTAAAGGCGAAACATGGGGCGGTCTCTGAAATTTACGGTTTCGTGATAGCCGTTCAGGGATTCTATCATATATTGCTCCTGATACTTAGAAATCAAATAATCTGACTGAAAAATTGCTAGATACATTAATAAAAGGAATTATAGCATATTTTCACTGTAATTAAATATACAAATTGACGAAGATAGCCTGAAAAATAACGGAAAAATCGACAAAAATCGTTGGTTTCGGGTAATTTTCACATAAAAAATTGCAATTTGTAAAAGCAATATAGTATATAATAGCAATAATTTATATTTTATAAGCAATATTTATGAAGAAACGGAGGACGATTTGTCATATCCTAATATTGTACACAGTCTCCAGCAATGTATACTCACTAACTTAAATGGCTGCCATTGCATAAACTGTTTAACGAGCAAACGCCTGGCTGGATATGATTGAAAATGGCGGTTAACTGCGTTTGCGGGTATAGTATTAACAGAAGGGAGTTATTGATTATGAAGAAAAAAATCATATCGTTACTTTTAACAGTTGCGGTTACGGCATCTCTTCTTGCAGGATGCGGCGGAAGCAGTGCGGCATCAGGCGGGGCAGCAGATTCCGGGGCAGCAGATTCCGCTTCGGGCGAAGTGGAAGAGATCACCTGGATGTTCTGGGATGACCTTAACGCAACGGAGGATCTGATCTCCAAGGGATACAAGGATGTTCTTGACAGATTCAATAAGGACTATGAAGGAAAGTACCACGTAACTGCCGTTACCACAAATCTCGAGGAGTATTACACGAAGCTTAATGCACTCGTCGCTTCCGGCGAGACACCGGACGTGTTTATCGTGAGCCCGGGACCGAACCTTACCACCTATGTGGATCCCGGCGTAGCAGCTGATCTTACACCCTACCTTGACGCAGACTGGAAGGGACAGTTCTCCAGTGATGCAGTTTTTGCACAGCAGACCTATGACGGAAAGATCTACGCGGTTCCTCTTAATATCGCGGCAGCCTGCGTATTCTATAATAAGGAAATGTTCGAGGAAGCCGGGGCTTCCGTTCCCAAGACCTGGGATGAGCTTATCGACGTCTGCGAAAAGATCAAGGCAAAGGGACATACTCCTATCACCATAAGTGCCGGAACCGCATGGTGCCTTTCAATGCTTGCAGGCTACCTCTGCGACAGGGAAGGTGTTGACCTTAAAAAGATCGAATCCGGTGAAGAGAGCTGGAATAATCCTAAGACCATTGATGCAGCAAATAAGCTCCTTCAGCTTTCACAGTACTTCCAGCCCACAGCTGCAGGCGATACAAACGACGTTGCAACCGCAGGTCTATATAACGGTGAGGCTGCTATCCTTATCCAGGGCTCCTGGGCTATAGGACAGATAAACGGTGAGAATCCCGATTTTGAGGCAAAGTGCGGCGTATTCCAGTTCCCTGAGATCCCCGGCGGAAATGATCCCAACAGGGTTATCGCAAAGTCCGATTCGCTTGCAATGAGCTCCACAACAAAGCATCCCGAGGCTGCTATTGCCCTTATGAAGTACTTCACGAATGACGAAGCACAGAAGTACACTGCCGAGGTTGGCGGAAAGATCCCCGTTACCAAGGTTAAGTATGATGCAGATAAGGCTCCCGCACAGCTTGCTGACGTTATGAACATCTTCTCAAATGCAAGCTCCACCTTCGGTTTCTACAACGAATCACTCTTCTCCACAGAGGCCGGATCTACCTTTGACGACAATATGGTGGCAGTCTATCTCGGAGAGAAGACACCGGAACAGGCCTTTGACGATATGGATGCCTGGTACAAGGCTAATAAATAATGCAGTATACCCCGAAGGGGTGTACTGCACCGGACCGCCGCACCCGAAGGGTCTTTTGATCGGCGGTCCGACCTTGAAAATGCAGCATACCCCGTAAGGGGTGTGCTGCACCGGACCGCCGCACCCGAAGGGTTTTTTGATCGGCGGTCCGACCTGATAATGTAGTATTCCCTCGACGCAGCGGAGGATCGTTAAATTAAAAGATCCTTCGCTGACGCTCAGGAAGACAGGGTTTTGACGCTCAGGAAGGAAAAATGTCCAGTGGACATTTTTCGGGCACGATTTGCCGTACTCTGCGTAGCGATGCCTCGCACAAAAAAGATGTGTCGCGGATTGATAACTGTTTTTTGAGCAATCAGCACGTCCCGCTTAGCGAATCCGAGGCTTATAAATTTTGCGAGTGCGAAGGCCGGGCTTGCGTTGGGGTAATAAATGCTGTTCAAAATGTTAATACGCAAGACCGGAACGGCGCCGAGCAAAATTTTGTAATAAGACGAAGGATGAGCTTAGCGGGATCGTAGCGCGAAAAAAACAGTTAGTAAGCCGGGACACGTATGAAGAAACCGGTGGAGAAGATCCTTCGCTTACGCTCAGGATGACAGTGGAAGACACTCAGGTTTATTAAGTGAAAGCAACTGATTTTAGGAAGAGATAAGAAGGAGGAAGGAAAGATTGGATAAACTACTAAAGGATAAAAAGGCCATTGCGGTTTTTGTGCTGCCGGCTTTTATTCTGTTTACATTTATTCTCTTCATTCCCATATGTCAGTCGGTCTATTATTCCTTCTGTGACTATGACGCGCTGACAAGTCCCAAATTTGTGGGCTTGAAGAATTATATGAACCTTCTGACAGATGAGACCATGAAGACGGCTGTCAAGAATTCCATATTTTTTCTTATCTATTCCTGTGTGACCCAGCTTATAATGGGTCTCATTCTCGCAGGATTACTTACAAATATCGATAAGGGACGGAACTTTTTTAAGAATGTGATCTATCTTCCCTGCGTTCTTTCCTCCGCTGCCCTCGGACTTCTGTGGATGTTCATCTTCAGCCCGAAGCTGGGTATAAACCAGATACTTGAAAAATTCGGAATGGAGGGGCCTTTATGGCTTATGGATATTAATGGCTTCATTATTCTCCCTATGTGGGTCATTGCCTTTGTGGCTCTGTGGCAGTATGTGGGGCAGTCAATGATGCTCTATATGGCCCAGATATCAGGTATAAGTAAATCGCTTTATGAGGCCTCATATATAGACGGCTGCAGTCGTTTACAGTCATTTAAGTACATTACAATGCCTCTGATAAAGCCCATGATAGGCACGGCTATGTCGCTTAATGCCATAGGATCCTTAAAGTTTTTCGACCTTATCTTTAATATGACAGAAGGCGGTCCCAATAAGAAGACCCATGTTCTGGCAACACATCTTTATGAGCAGGGCTTCAAGTACTTCAAATACGGCTATGCCAGTGCGATAGGTACCATACTCCTGGTGCTCTGTCTTATTATGACATTTCTAATAAACAGGGCATTCAGAGAGGATGACCGGTAGGAGGGACGGATATGAGTAAAGCGGTTAAGGTTCTTATCTATATTTTTTTAAGCATAACAGCGGTAATATACCTGGCACCCCTTCTATGGGTCATTCTGGTTTCATTCAAGACAAACAGTGAAATCTTCACGGATCCCTTTGCCCTGCCGAAGAGCATATTTATCGATAATTATGTTTTTGCATGGACTGCGGGAAATCTGGGAACAGCTCTTTTGAATTCCCTCTTTGTCTGCGTGATAACCCTTATCCTCAGTATGTTCCTGGGATCCACCGTATCCTTTGCCATAGGACGTATGAGGTGGAAGCTTTCGGGAGCCGTACTTGTGTATTTTATGATGGGAATGATGATACCCGTGCACTGCGTGCTCATTCCGCTGTTTACAAGATTTGCGAAGGTGGGGCTCTCCAATAACCTCTGGGGGATAATACTTCCCTATCTGACCTTTTCACTGCCCACAACCATTTTTATCATGACGGGCTTTTTCAAAAGCCTTCCGGGAGAGCTTATAGAGTCTGCCTGCATAGACGGCTGCAATATTTATCAGATCTTCCTGAATATCTGCATGCCTCTTGCAAAGACCGGCCTTTTCGTTACCGGCCTTATGACCTTTGTGGCAAACTGGAATGAACTCCTTCTTGCAATGGTATTTATTTCGGATGATATGAAAAAGACACTGCCCGTATCTCTTTCAAAATTTGTAGGACCATATAATACCAATTACTCACAGATGTTTGCAGCTATCGTGATAGCGATTATTCCCACCATCATAGTTTACTGTGCCTTCAGTAACCAGATAGTGGACGGCCTTACGGCAGGAGCGGTTAAGGAATGATGAGAAGAGCTAATGAAAGAAAACCTTTGGTGAAGCATATATACACTGCTGACCCCTCTGCGCATGTATTTGACGGAAAGATATACATTTATCCCTCACATGACGAGGATCTGGATCTTCCGGATGATGACGACGGCGGGCAGTATATGATGGTGGATTATCATGTGCTGTCAATGGAGAATCTGGATTCGGAGTGTGTGGATAACGGCGCGGCATTAAGCTATAAGGATGTTCCCTGGGTTTCGAAGCAGATGTGGGCACCTGATGCGGTATACAAAAACGGAAAATACTATCTCGTTTTTCCGGCTAAGGATAAGGATGGTATCTTCAGAATAGGGGTTGCATCTTCAGATTCCCCGGTGGGACCCTTTGATCCTCAGGAAAACTATATCGAGGGAAGCTACAGTGTAGATCCTGCGGTGTTTTCAGATGATGACGGAAGAACCTATCTCTATTACGGAGGTCTCTGGGGAGGGCAGCTGGAAATGTGGCAGTCCGGATCCTTCAATAAGGACGAAAGACGTCCGGAGGGAGACGAGAGGGCTCTGGGGCCTATGTTTGCCGAGTTCAATGATGATATGACCGGCTTCGTCTCAAAGCCGGAGAATCTCACTATCCTTGATGAAAAGGGAGAGCCTCTCAAGGCTTCCGATGAGGAAAGACGCTATTTTGAGGGACCCTGGGTTCATAAATACAAGGGAAAATACTATCTTTCATATTCCACGGGCTCTACACACTATATATGCTATGCGGTCTCCGATACCCCGGACGGACCCTTCACATATAAGGGGAGGATTTTGGAACCGGTCATCGGATGGACCACCCATCATTCAATACTTGAGATTGACGGGGAATGGTATATTTTCTATCACGATTCGGAGCTCTCCGGAGGCAATAACCATAAGCGCTGCGTTAAGTACACAAAGCTTAATATCGACGGCGAAGGAAACATAGAAACAATAAAGCCCTATGACTGAAAAGCATAGGGCTTTTGCATTTATGCTGTCTTTGAACCGCTCTCACTTGCGCGGGACGCTTTATTCTGATAACATAGTAAAGCGTTAAAAAGATTCTTCGCTACGCTCAGAATTTGACATCGGTCCGAAGGACTGATGTCACGGCGACATCTTTGAGCAATAGCGAAAAGATGTTGGTTGAAAAGGATTAAAAGACTTTTCGCTATGCTCAGAATGAAAAGTCGTCTCAGCGTAAAACAGTTTAACGGATCGCAAAACGGAGGAGAATATGAAAAAGAGTATTAAAATGATCGTTACTGCAGTACTTTTAGTATCTATGTCTGTCGTAATGCTTGCGGGCTGCGGGAAGAAGGAAGCAGCAGCAAAGGGCGGAAAGCTGACAGTCGGTTTTGACCAGGATTTCCCTCCCATGGGCTTTGTGGGAGAAGACGGTGAGTTTACGGGCTTTGATCTAGAGCTTGCTGCGGAAGCTGCAAAGAGAATGGGAAGAGAGGTCGTATATCAGCCCATCGCCTGGGATTCAAAGGATGCGGAGCTTGACGCCGGAACCATAGACTGTATCTGGAACGGCTTTACCATCAGCGGCAGGGAGGATTCCTATACCTGGTCAGATCCTTATATGGAGAACAGCCAGGTCTTTGTGGTGAAGAAGGATTCGGGTATAAGCTCAGCAGCTGACCTTGCAGGGAAGATCGTAGAGGTTCAGGCAGATTCATCGGCCGAGGCGGCTCTCAAGGAAGGTGAAAATGCTGCTCTTTCCGCTTCCTTCGGCACATTGCAGACCACTCCCGATTATGATACGGCTATGATGGATCTCGACATGGGAACGGTGGATGCCATCGCTATGGACAGCACCGTTGCCGAATACAAGATCACAAGCGGAGGAATGGATCTCATTGTCCTTGACGAACCCTTTGCATCCGAGACCTACGGCGTAGGCTTCAAGAAGGGAAATGAGGCTCTTCGTGATGAGGTCAATAATACCTTAAAGGAAATGGCAAAGGACGGCACCTTAAAAAAGATATCCGAAAAGTGGTTCGGAACTGATGTAACAATCATAAAGTAGGGAAGATTCTTCGCTTCGCTCAGAAAGACAGAAAATATGTGTCCCGGATTGATAACTGTTTTTTGAGCAATCAGCACGTCCCGCTTAGCGAATCCGAGGCTTATAAATTTTGCGAGTGCGAAGGCCGGGCTTGCGCTGGGGTAATGAATGATATTCAAATTGTCAATACGCAAGACCGGAACAGCGCCGAGCAAAATTTTGTAATAAGACGAAGGATGAGCCTAGCGGGATCGTAGCGCGAAAAAAACAGTTAGTAAGCCGGGACACGTATGAAGATAACAGTGGAGAAGATCCTTCGCTTAGGATGACAGAAAATTATGGATTTCATACAGATAATAAAGCTCCTTAGCGGGGGGATGGCGGTAAGCATCTATATTTTTGTGGTTACCCTCCTCTTTTCCCTTCCGCTGGGGCTTCTTATCTCATTCGGAAGAATGAGTAAAAATCCCGTGATCTCCGGGATCATAAAGGCTTATATCTCGGTTATGAGGGGTACTCCCCTTATGCTGCAGCTTATGGTGGTCTATTTCGGACCCTACTATGTTTTCGGTATACAGGTCACAAACAGCTACCGGATGGTGGCGGCTCTTATCGGCTTTGTCATCAATTATGCGGCATACTTTGCAGAGATATACAGGGGAGGCATACAGTCCATAGACAGGGGACAGTATGAGGCCGCTGAGGTACTGGGTTATACAAGGGTGCAGACTTTCTTTGTCATAATACTGCCACAGGTTGTAAAGCGTATACTCCCGGCCGTTACAAATGAGGTGATAACCCTTGTAAAGGATACTTCTCTTGCGTTTACCATAAGCGTTGCGGAGATGTTTACCACCGCAAAGGCTCTGGCAAGCTCACAGACCAGTATGATGCCCTTTGTGGCGGCTGCTCTTTTCTATTACGTTTTTAATTATGTGGTTGCTTTTACCATGGAATTCTTCGAGAAGAAACTCGGCTATTACAGGTGAAATACGTTGGCGCTATTAGAATGTGAAAATATAAAAAAATCCTTTGAAGGAACGGAGGTTCTGAAGGACATCTCCGTAAATATCGACGAAGGAGAGATACTGTCCGTAATAGGACCCTCGGGTTCAGGCAAATCAACCTTCTTACGCTGTGCCACTTGTCTTGAAAAAATAGACGGAGGCAGGATAATCTACGACGGCATCACCTATGCGGATACAAAGGACGGAGTGGTCACCTATGCATCAAAGGGGGACAGGCGGAGGATAAAAGCCCTTTTCGGACTGGTTTTCCAGAACTTTAATCTCTTCCCCCATATGTCGGTTTTGGAGAATATAATGGACGCACCTCTGCGGGTGCAGAAGAGGGATAAGAAAGAGGTTAAAACCGAGGCGGAAGCGCTTCTTGGCAAAATGGGACTTACAGATAGGAAGAATGCATACCCTTGTGAGCTTTCGGGGGGACAGTCCCAGAGGGTTGCCATTGCGAGAGCCCTTGCCTTAAATCCCCAGATTCTTTTCTTCGATGAACCCACGTCTGCCCTTGATCCCGAGCTTACGGGCGAAGTGCTGAAGGTCATAAGGTCTCTATCCGATCTCCATATCGCAATGGTCATAGTTACCCATGAAATGGCCTTTGCCAGGGATATAAGCGATGAAGTGATCTTTATGGAGAACGGTGTCATAGTTCAAAAGGGGAGTCCTGAAGAGGTTTTCAATTCTGACAGTGAAAGGATGCGCTCCTTCCTCGGAAGATACGGAAATATTATCTGAGCGCCCGGAACGTCCCGATTCGAAAAGCAAAATCCCAATGTTTGCCATAGCAATAAGATAAGATTATAATGACAGTAAGCGGCACGCGGCCGGCGCAGGCTTATTAACGGAACGGTAAGCCATTTCATTAATGAGCATAAAAATGGTAAAAGGGGTGAGACGGGTTTGAGAAGGCATACAAAGAGAACACTGCTTAAGCTTGTGGACACGCTGGAGGAAGCACATTCCCTTATACGGCAGGAAACAGACAAAGGGAATGCCGATGCCGTTATAAGCCTGCTGGAACAGTGCCAGAAGTGCGCCATAACCATCGGGGAGAGTATTGAAGCCTCAGAGGGGGAAGGTACAAAGGCTGTGAAACAGCTGGAGGATTACTGTGAGGGGCTTTATAATATTTCCGGAGAGGTTCGGGAGCAGAGGTCAAACAGCGCGAAAACATCAAAGTGGCTGCAAAAAACACTTAATAATATAAAAAACAGTCTGATCTACGACATTTCTGAGACTCTTGAAACCGTGTTCCTTCCTTACAAGGCTTCCATGTGGGACAGCCTGGAGTCGGTATGGAGGAAGGCCTCAGAGGCAGATGATACCGAAGCACTTGTGATACCAATCCCTTATTATGACAGGAATTCCGACGGAAGCTTCGGAGAAGAGCATTATGAGGGGGCTGACTATCCGGAGGATGTGCCGGTCACGGACTACAGAAAATATGACTTTGAGGGACGGCACCCCGACAGGATCTATATCCATAATCCATATGACGCCAATAATTTTGTGACCAGCGTCCATCCCTTTTTTTATTCAAAAAATCTGAAGAAATATACGGATGAGCTTATCTATATCCCGTATTTTGTGCTTGCGGACCCGGATCCGGACAATGAAGCATCGCTGGAGGGCATCAGTCATTTTATCGTAGTTCCCGCAGTGATAAATGCGGACAGGGTAATAGTCCAGTCCGAAAAAATGAGGGAAGCCTATGTGAAAGTTATGACAAAGGAGGCGGGAGAAGACAGCAGGCAGTACTGGGAGGACAAGATATCCGGAGAGGGATCCCCGAAATTCGATAAGGTTAAAAACACAAAAAAAGAAGATCTGAAGATCCCTGAGGAGTGGGAGAAACTCATAGACAAAGGTGACGGAAGCCGGAAAAAGATCATTTTTTACAATACCAGCGTTCAGGCGCTTCTTGATAATGAGATGAAGATGCTTGATAAAATAGAGGATACCTTCAGGGTGTTCCGTAAGAATGAGGACAGCGTGACACTTCTCTGGAGACCACACCCGCTTATCAAGGCGACAATAAGCTCAATGAGGCCGGCACTCTGGGAACGGTATTCAAAGATAGTTGAGGATTATAAAGCAGGTGGCTGGGGGATATATGACGACAGCCCTGATCTCGACAGGGCAATAATCTTAAGTGACGCTTATTACGGAGACCAGAGCTCGGTTGTGGAGCTGTATAAAAAGACCGGTAAACCTATTATGATACAGAATGCGGAGATAATAAATGTATAAGATAGAGCTTATGGCATCAATGATGTGTGCCGATTACGGAAATCTGGAGAGGGAAGTTAAGGAACTGGATAACGGCGGCATTGATTCATTTCATATCGACATAATGGACGGGCGGTATGTACCGAATTTTGCCATGTCATTAAATGACCTTAAATATATCCGTTCGGCAACGGATAAGCCCCTGGACGTACATTTAATGATAGAGCACCCCAATAATTCCGTGGGATTGTTTACTTCAAGCCTCCGTAAGGGGGACACGATCTACATCCATCCCGAGGCCGAGTACCATCCCTCCACGACACTGCAGAAGATAATCGATGCAGGTCTTATACCGGGTGTGGCCTTAAACCCGGGAACCAGTGTGGAAAGTGCCAGAATGCTTCTCCGTATAGTCAAAAAGGTGCTTGTAATGTCGGTAAATCCGGGAAATGCGGGGCAGATGTTTTTACCCTACATAAGGGAAAAGTATACGGAGCTTTTGAAATTAAAGGATGAGATGGGCTTTGAGATATACTGGGACGGTGCCTGCGGCTCCGACAAGATAAAGGAATATGCACCTCTCGGTGTAAAAGGCTTTGTTCTCGGAACGACCCTTCTTTTCGGAAAAAAGAAGCCCTATGGGGAGACATTGAAGATGATAAGGGATCTCTTATAGAGTAAAGGAGTATGCTTTGGCGATACTGATCTGCGGGGGAGCGGGATATATCGGTTCCCATATAAATAAAGAGCTAAGTAAAGAGGGATATGAGACTGTGGTCTTTGATAACCTCGTATACGGGCACAGAGAAGCCGTGAAGTGGGGAAGCTTTATCGAGGGTGATCTGAAAAATCCGGAAGAAATAGAGGCTGTCTTTAAGAAATACAGTATTAATGCGGTTTTCCATTTTGCGGCCTATGCCTATGTAGGGGAATCGGTAAGTGAGCCTGAAAAGTATTACTACAATAATGTGGTAAATACCTTAAATCTTCTGAATGTCATGAAGAAATACGGCTGCGGAAGGATCATCTTTTCCTCAACCTGTGCGACCTATGGGGAACCGGAAAGGGTGCCGATCACCGAGGATATGCCGCAGAAGCCCATAAATCCCTACGGTGCCACCAAGCTTATGGTTGAACGTATATTTAAGGATTACAGCAGTGCATACGGACTTAAGTTCGCGGTGCTCCGCTACTTTAATGCGGCGGGAGCGGATCCTGAAGGAGAGATAGGCGAGAGCCATAATCCCGAAACCCATATTATCCCGCTGGTACTCGATGCGGCAGCGGGAAAGAGGGAGGATATAAAGGTTTTCGGAACGGATTATGATACGAAGGACGGAAGCTGCGTAAGGGACTATATCCATGTAACGGATCTCGCTTCAGCACACCTTCTTTCACTCCATCATCTTGAAAAGGGCGGGGAAAGCGGCTTCTTTAATCTCGGAAATGCCCTCGGAACCTCGGTTCTGGAGGTTATTGATTCGGTGAAGAGAGTAACGGGAAAGGATTTCAGGGTAACATATGCCGGGCGAAGGGCGGGAGATCCGGCTGTTCTCATCGGAAGCAGTGAAAAGGCGCAGCGGATCCTCGGCTGGAAGCCTGTTTACGGGAATATCGACACTATCGTAAGCCACGCCTGGAACTGGCATCAAAAGGCGGAGTACTAGCGGCGGCATCAGAAGGCTGAATACCAGCGGCGGCATCAAAAGGCAGGGTACATAGGAAGGCGGAGACGGGATTTGAATTACGCGGTGCTTTTATCCGGAGGAACAGGAAGCAGGATAAATTCCGACATAGCAAAGCAGTATATAAAGAGCGGCGGTATGATGATGGTAAGCCGGACACTCCTGGCATTGCTGGAATGCCGGCATATTGACCTTATCCTTATCGTTGCCGATATGAAGTGGCGGGATGCCATTATGGATGAAGAGCGTTCTTTAGGATTTGACCTTTCGAGGATAGGCGGCTTTGCGGATCCCGGCAGGAACAGGCAGGAGTCGGTTTATAACGGGATGGCTATGATACAGCGTGAAAGGGGCTCTTCAGCACCGGATGACACGATACTTATCCATGATGCCGCAAGACCGTTTATAACGACCAATCTTCTCGAAGCGTGCTATACTGCTCTCCCCGGGCATGACGGGGTTATGCCTGTCCAAAAAATGAAGGACACGGTGTATATAAGTTACGGCGGAAAAAGGGCGGAGGAGCTTCTAAACAGGGATTCGCTCTTTGCGGGACAGGCACCGGAGCTTTTTTATTTTAAGACATATTTTGAGGCAAATGAGAGCCTGATTCCTGATAAGATTCTCTCTATTAACGGTGCGAGCGAGCCTATGGTAAAGCTAGGTAAGGATATCGCCATGATAGAGGGAGACGAGGGAAACTTCAAGGTGACAACCGACGCGGATCTGAAGAAATATCTGGAGTGTTTTCAGAGGAGTGATGATGAGCTGTCATCCTGACGGGGGTGTCATCCTGACGGCGGTTGTCATCCTGAGCGTAAGCGAAGGATCTTTAAGAGATTCTTCGGGCTACGCCCTCAGAATGACAATGTGTAGTCGCACGGAATGATACTATCTTTAAGGCATTGAGACTGTAAGTCAGAAAATAATGGGGTGAAAAAACCTCTGTTATAGGATAAAAAAATCAGAGTATAAAATGAAAGCCTGGGTACTGCATTCGATAAATGATATAAGACTTGAGGAGGCTCCACTTCCTTCCCTGAAGGATGATGAAGTTCTGATAAGGGTTAAGGCAGCCGGAATCTGCGGATCTGATATACCGAGGATCTATAAGACAGGAGCCCACAAGATGCCTCTGATCCCGGGACATGAGTTTTCCGGGGTCGTAGCAGATACGGGAAGGGAGGCTTTTAGCTACCTTAAAGGGAAGAAGGTTGGGATCTATCCCCTTATTCCCTGTGGGAGCTGCGTACCCTGCAGATTGGGACACCCCGAGACCTGCCGAAACTATGACTACGTGGGTTCAAGAAAGGACGGAGCATTTTCGGAGTATGTTTCGGTCCCTGCCCGGAATGTAAGGGTGCTGCCGGATAATATTTCCTTTGAAGAGGCAGCAATGCTTGAGCCTATGGCAGTTGCTGCCCACGCACTAAAGCTTGGCACCGGTAATAATATTGATGGCGGAGCCGGCTTTAATGATGAAACCAGGGCATACAGCGCTCCGCACGCTGACAAAAGGATGGTTGTCTGCGGCCTTGGTACTATCGGGCTTCTCCTTACCATGTTCCTTCTGGAGCGGGGATTTAAGAACGTTTATCTTATTGGGAATAAGGAAGAACAGCTGGAAAAAGCTCTGTCTCTCGGGATACCGAAGGAAAAATTCCTGGATTCAAGGGAGGGAAACGTAATAAACGAAATAAGAAAAACAGCCGGTGAAGCGGATGTCTTTTTTGAGTGTGTCGGAAAAAACGAGTGTCTGTCCTACGGCATCGAAAGTACTGCTGCGAACGGAAGGATAGTGCTTCTCGGAAACCCCAATTCGGATATGGGTTTATTCCGTGATACCTACTGGAAGATCTTAAGAAACCAGCTGGATTTAAGAGGAAGCTGGAACTCCACCTTTCTCCCGGAAGAAAAGCCGGGCAGGGAAGATGACTGGGACTATGTGATTACAAGGCTTGAAAAAAAGAAGATAAGACCGGCAGATCTGATCACGCACAGGCTTCCGATTTCCGGGCTTGACAGAGGCTTTTCCATTATGCGGGACAGATCCGGATATTTCTGTAAGGTAATGATGACAAATCCGGAATAATTGGGTATCATCATTAGAATAAAGGTGTCTTTTCAGGATCCGAAGGGCTCTTAACAGATACGGATAAAGAATTATCAAGCATTTAACAGGAAGTATCCTTAAAAGATTCTTCGGGCTACGCCCTCAGAATGACATTGTAGAGGAAAATAGCTTTAATAGAGGAGAAGGTTCCATGCAGATAAACAACGTTAAAAAGGGGACGGAGATCACCATTACCTGCGGCCTTGATCCTTCCGTGGAGATGAAGGTCACAGCACTTGAGCAGATGGATGAGATCGAGGACATACTTGTAACAACCTGTGCCGTGGATGAAAACGATATTCCCATACTTTTAAATGAGGACATCACTTACTGCCTTTCTTACGCGGGTGAGGACGGCAGGACCATTACCGTTGATGATGTGGCCATAAGCTTTGACGATACATACAATACCTACGCTATACAGTATATCGAGATGCTTACGGTTAAGAAGCAGAGGGACGAGCTGAGGATCATTTTTGAGGAAGCGGCTTCCTGTTACTTTGAAGAGATGAAGACACTCTATATGGGTATGATCCATGACGTTTCAAAGAGCGGTATCGGCATCACCTTTCCGGCAGGATCATTTACTGACAGATTCAGGGAAAATGAGATAGTTACCATCATGTTTGATGCGGAAAAAGGCAAGAAGGTCAGGATACAGGGCAACTGGAGGTATTCACTTTTCCAGGAGGATGGAAATATCCGCTGCGGCTTCAGGCTCTTAAAGGTCTCTGATTCATACAGGGTTATGGTTACGAAGCTTCTTCTGGACCGCGGAATAATGGATAAGGATATATGAGAGATTATTTAGTAAGAGCCATAAGCGGAAATAAGGAAATAAGAGCCTTTGCGGTTAGCTCAAGAGATACGGTGGAAAAAATGAGGCAGTGCCACAATACCAGTCCCGTGGTATCGGCTGCACTGGGAAGGCTTCTGACGGCCGGGGCGATGATGGGCTCCATGCTGCAGGGGGAGGATAAGCTTACCCTGTCGATACGGAGCGACGGTCCGGTGGAGGGGCTTACGGTAACCGCAGATGCAGAAGGGCATGTAAAGGGCTTTGCGCTGGAACCGGAGGTTATTAATCCCATCAGGGAATGGGACAAGAAACTGGATGTCGGAGGTATCGTGGGTAATGGAACCCTGAAAGTCATAAAGGATCAGGGCTTAAAGGATCCGTACATTGGAGAGGTAGGGCTTATTACCGGTGAGATCGCTGAGGATCTTACCTATTATTTTGCTCAGAGTGAGCAGGTTCCATCTGCTGTAGGGCTCGGTGTTCTGATGAATAAGGATAATACGGTCAGAGAAGCAGGGGGATTTATCGTACAGCTCCTGCCCGGAGCGTCCGAGAACAGTATCAGTACCCTTGAAAAAAATGTAGCGAAGGTAAGCTCTGTTACAGACCTTCTTAAGGACGGGAAAACCCCGGAGGATATAATAAAGCTCCTTTTAGACGGAGTCGGAGCCGAGATCCTTTCAGAGACACCTGTTTCATTCAGGTGCGACTGCGGAAGAGAAAGAATATCGAGGGTTTTAATAAGCCTCGGCAAAAAGGAGCTTCAGAGCCTTATCGAAGAAAACAGGGATGCGGAGATTAAATGCCAGTTCTGCGGGAAGGCATATAATTTCTCCATTCCCGAATTAAAAGAGCTCCTGGCTTCCTTATAGCTTTTTTCCCGGGAGCTCCTTTCGGATTTTTTAATTCTATGATTCGGACGCCAAAAGTCACATTTTGATTAAATACGGATTGTTCCGTGCTTCGCACTCCCACAATCCTACCCCACACTCGCATTTCGTGGGACCCCTTCCCCACTTCATGCTCGTGTAGGGGTGCGCCCAAAGTTCTTGTCCCCACCACAAGCAAGCTTGTGTGGTGACAATTACTTTTGGCGCTTTAATCAATTTATGCCCTGCGGTATGTGGGGATCGTCTTTAGCTTATGCAGGTTCAGGGCGTGGAGCCTGTCGATCTTTTTCTTTATCTCACCGTCTTCACATTCGCCGGTTTTTATATAGTGATCAAGCGTATCATAGCTGAAGCCTATCTTTTCTTCGTCTGTCTGCCCCGAGAGACCGTCTGACGGGGTCTTATGCACGAGGTCTGAAGGAAGACCCAGGGCATCACCTATTTCAAGCATTTCACTTACGGTAAAATCAGCACAGGGAGAAAAGTCACCGGCGGCATCGCCGTACTTTGTGGAATAGCCTATGTAATCCTCTGAAGCATTGCAGGTATTTGCAACCCTTCCTCCCTTCGGCAGGGACTGGGCGATCGCGTAGAGAACGGACATTCTGATCCTGGGAGCCAGGTTTATTTTCGTGTCCGTTGAAAGGCTTATGTCATCCGTGCTTTCCTCAAGGGTGGAAATTGCGGCGTCGAAAATTGCCGCGATATTTACGGTATAGGTTTTTATTCCAAGGAACTCGGCTATTTTTTGGGAATCAGAGATGTCCTTCTGGACTCCGTTTGGCATCATTACGCCCGTGACCCGGTCTTTCCCCAGCGCTTTTACAAGCAGAGCCGCCACTATGGAGGAGTCCTTTCCGCCGGACAGACCAATAACGGCAGAAGCTGACGGACCGTTTTCATTAAACCATTCCCTGATCCAGGATACAATGTTTTCTATTTCGGTATTTGTATTCATATCAATTCTCTCCTTTAATAAAGCTGTTTTCCACTACTATGTCATTCTGAGCGAAGCGAAGAATCTTTTTAACCGATTGGAAAGATCCTTCTCTGGCGCTCAGGATGACAGGTTTATTATCTGACTTACAGATATCATCTATTAGGCTCCTTTGCAAATAAGTATAGTGTTTTACAGTCTGTTTAACAAGAGAGATTGATACGCCGGGCTGATTTTTAAGTTTCATCTGTATATTTATATGTGTGAGGATAATAACCGCTCATTCATTGTCATCCGGAGCGCCAGCGAAGCAACAGAAAGGATCTTTTCAGCCGGTTATAGAAGATTCTTCGCTTCGCTCAGAATGACAATGTGCGGTCTCAGAATGACAATGTGCGGTCTCAGAATGACAATGTGCAGTCTCAGAATGACAATGTGCAGTCTCAGAATGACACTTACTATACGCCATAGGAGTGAAGCGAAGGATCTATAGGAGGAACGATACATGCCAAATACCACAGCCATAACCCGTCTTGATACTGTTATTAAACTGCTTGACCTCAGTAAAGGCCACTACTCTGCTGAAGGCGTGCGCACATATCAGCGTCTGCTCGCTTTAAGAGATAAGTGGAAGAACAGAACCCTGGACAATGCCTTCCCTCAGTCAGATGACCTGAAAAACCGGCTAATAGCATCAGGTACAACCGACTTAAGCGGTCTTATATCTGTACTCGATAAATTTGAAGAAAATGCCTGGGATTCTAATAAGCTGCAAGCCTGGACCGAGAGCTTCTGCATGGAAGTGGATAAGCTTCTCGGCGACAAAACCGAGCACCGGGTGGACTTTGCCCGCTCACCTCTGGGGCATGATCTTGCAGAAGCGGGGCTTGTGGGAGTCGACGCGATCGGAATGGATACCGCTTTTCGATGCGGACATTTGGAAGACTATATCAATAAAGCCTTAAACGGCGAAGAAGTCACCTATCAGAGAGGTATGCCGCCTGTGACATACCATCTCCTCGACGACCCGGCCTTTGCTCTTAACGGCTGCATAAAGTATGAAAATGCTTTTAAGCACCATAACGAGGAAAAAGAAGATCTGACGGGAAATAAAGAACGTACAAGCGCAGAACAGACAGTGGAGCTTGTCTGCCTCAAGGCTGCCGTTGCCATGGCCGCAAAGCGGGACAGAGAGATAAATCCTCTGGGCTCTGAGGATGAGTACAAGATCGCCGCAGCTGATAACGGAAAGATCCTTTACTACCGCCAGCTCATCGAAGATAACCCCGAGCTGAAAATAGCGGTTCTGGCAGGCTATTTAAAAGGGATCAGGTCCACCCGTCATGAATATCAGGGTAATAATATAGTGGAAGTAAGGATCCTGGACCCGGATCACCATGAAAAGGTCGTGAATGATATCACGGATTATTATAACAAAAACTACGGATCGGAAAAGCCTCTGGAAGAGCTTCTCCAGGATTCGCCTTCCGCCGAATTCTCTCTGACGCCGGATGTAAACGATAACGGCGGCATGGATGAATTCAATCATTTCTACGAAAACAAGGTGAAGAAATATGCGGAGCCCCTTCCCAAGAGTACAGGGCTCTGGGTAACAAGCGAGGCTGCAAAACAGCATCTCAATAAGGCTTTCCAGGATCATAAGCTGACCGAGGAGCAGTGGAGAAGAGCTGTCGGATGGCTTAAAGAAGACCGGATCTATAATTACAAGAGACTCCTTGAATGTGCATTAAGCCCCAAAAGCTTCAGTGCATCCGCTTTCCGTCACAGCGACGGAGTGATGTATGAAGGGCTTGACGGATTTGGAAAAGAAGAAATAAAGAGACGTAAAGAAGCATCAAGACCTCTTATGGACATAGATGCCAACAGCGTTCCCACTTTTGAGGATATAGCAGTTCTTGAAGTTCTAAAGAGAGAGCGGGAGGACTCTGACAGCTGGTATAATGCCCAGGAGATTGACAAAGATAATCCCATGCTGAAGCTTGTACAGTCAGCGGATGCAGAACTGGAATTCTCTCCCGAAGGAGATGTAAAGCTTAAAAGCGGTGATACTGTTTTTTCCTCATCCCGTGTTGATGAATATGAAAAATACTATGAAACTGATGATTTAATGAACGGGAATGTGCCCTACAAGCTTGAACCAGAAAGCAATGATTACCAGAACGGGCGTGTTAAGGAGTATGGAGAGAGGCGGTCAGCTAAGATCACCGAGCTCCAGCTTTACTTCCCAACCGACCTCATTGCCCATCAGGCCTATGAAATATATAAGGACGAAAAATACCTCGAGACACATGGGGCTGAACTCAGCGCAAGCGACCGCGACGGCTTTATAAGCGGCCTCTACGCTGAATACATCGGCCTTGAAAAGTCTCTTGAAAAGCTGGTTAAAAACTGTGACGCGACGGATCTTAAAAACAGGTTCGGAAAAGGCGAATCTCCATTTGACAAGGAGTACTATAAGGACCAGCTGAATATGGTAAGGGGCCGCATCAACGGTCTACAGAACGGCTGGCATTTATCGGATGCGGAATTTCTGGGAGCTGCCGGAAATGTCTATGAAAGAGCCGTTGAGATCTTAAACGACCCTGTCCGTATGCAGGATATCATGATGTCTGAAGAGACACATCTAAATGACATAAAGAATAAGCTCGGTGTCTTTGTCCAGGAAAACATGCGAGACGGACTGGAAAGAAGAAGCTATGAGCCGGGTGAGAGACGCCTTAAAATGAATGAGGCCCTGAACGCTGTAAATGACTTCGTGACTAAGGTCGGTCCCGACAAGGCTGAGGCCATACTTGGAAAGGGTGTAACCGGTGCTTTCATAACGGCAGCGGAAAAAACCCTTCAAAAAAGTGATGAGCTCCTGCCCGAATACCAGAGACTTACAGATGTTCCGGCCTATCCTATGCTGAAGGAAGTGCTTGACAGCTGCGGCTCCGGGTCGGTCATAAATGAAGCGAGGCGCTCTGGTAAGGACGCTCCGTCATTTGCATCGTTCTACACTGAACTTGAAAACTACGTTAACAGAACGCCTGAAAACACGACTCTTTCCGTATCAGGCGCGATGAGATTGGGTAATGCTGCAGACGAATTTATCTCTGCGGTGGATTCAAAGGGCGGCCCTTCCAAAAAGGAAAAGAGCTTTTATGATGCAGCTAAAAAGCTTAAGTCCATCACCTCTAATTTCAGCGAGAACACAAGGGAGATAAATCCCACGGCTCTTGACCGCCATTACGAAGCGGGCGAAGCAGAAAGAAAAGCCATGGAAGGCTTCCTTACGCGCGAGAAAGAGCTCAAATCCCAGTATGATGAGGATAAGAAAAACTGGGAGCTTCAGAATATCAAAAATGCTATATACGACAAGAATTATTTTAATATCCATAATGAAAGGGTTGATGAGTTCGCAAAGTACACTGCGAACCGGCATCTTTCCGAAGGAGCTTTTAATGTTGACATGGCCCGCCATAAAGAAATGGTGAGGAGAAAAAGGCTTACCGAAAATCCCAGTATCAAAGAAGAGCATGAAAAGATCTTTGATTTCAATTCTGACGACAGAAATGTATTCAAGGCCGGAAAAGATGTAGACTATTCCAGTCTTAAACCGGGCGAAAAAGAAAAGCTCTTCTGGCAGTATGTGGATCACAGACTGGAAATAGGAGAACAACGGGATAAATTTGTTTCCGTCGACGGTAAATCAATAGATCTTAACGCCGCTAAACTTGATCATTTCAGAGAGAGCATTATAAATAACGGCTATCACGCATATTACTATGCTGAATATAAAAAGTTAATACCTTTGAATGCCACCGGCAACGCAGAACGGTATCCACACAGCACAGGTGAAATACTTCTCACTGCAGATGGTGTTGAGCCGGGAAACATGAAATTCATACAGGAATATGGCCGCGCATGCACAATGCTCCAGCACCTGAAATACAGGAATGACAGGAACTATGAGCAGTTCTTTGGCCCCGGCGGAGCATATAAAGAGTATACCTTCGACCGCTTAAACAATACTGCCGGATATAAGCTGATACCCGTGAGCGATTTCGATAAACGGATCAAGGAGCTGGAGGCATATGTTGATAAGAATACCGCCCGTTTCGATGATCTGACCAGGAAATACTATGTAAAGCGGGTTGAACCCCGGCTGAGAACTGACTTTGAATTCCAAATGAATTTTGACAGGTACGCAAGCTATGATGAAACCAAAGTACCGAACCGTGAAGATTATGAGCACTTAAATCCAAATACCGACCCCTATAAGAAATGGGAAGAAGAACAGCAGATCATAAGCCAGGCTAAAGCTGATCTGACTATTCGGATCCAAAACGCCAGAAACAACAATCTCCCTGATGAAGATGTAAAAAAACTGCAGGAGGAGCTTGAAGACTGGAATAAGATCCCTACGGAAAGACCTGATTACACGAAAAAGCTGAAGGTGCCCGAGAAGGCTCCCGTACCTGTAAAGGATTATTCCTTAAGAAAAGAGAATATATATTCAAGGCCTGATAAAAAGGAAAGTGAAGCAATAAGCGAAAAGGTCAGGGCTTCCGAAGATGAAATGCATGCAAGGCGGGATAACATAGAAGCCAATGCACCGAAGGTTCAGCGTGATGAAGCTAACTGTCCTGATCATAAATGGCTTAAAAAGCCGAATGCCACAAAGATCATACTCAATGAGTCAAGAGCCATTCAGACTTTCCGCGATCAGAAGATGTCGTGGGATGAGATCTCCGGTCTTGACAGTGCTTCTCCCGGATTCTCCGGCAGATACTGGTCCAGCCTTACACCTGTCGAGAAGAGAGTCTGTGGGCCCGAAAAATATCATGACGAATGGAAGAAGCTGCCATGGGAAGAAAAGATGGCAACAGACCCTGTCTTTACAGAAGAACAGTGGAATGCAGCCAGCTACAACGAAAAGGCTGAGCTGAACCTCAATAAGACCGTAGAACTTATTAAGGAAGAAAAGCTCGAATGGAGCAGAATAAAGAATTTCTCTTCCAAGCTTGTAGCCGGATACTGGAAGACCTTAAGTCCGGAAGACAAGGCCAAAACAGATTCCGAAAAACTCCGTGAGGAGCAGGAAGAGCTCAAAAGGTATCAGGAAGAACTAAAGAAACAGGAAGCCGAAGCTTTCAGGAAGATGCCCTTAAGCGAAAAGATCGATAAGGTCGGTGAAGAAACTGCCTTCAGATATGCTATTGTGGAGCAGGGGGTAAAGCTCGAGACTGTAAAGGCGGAGCTTGGCGAGGCTGCAGCTGAAAGATACTGGCAGAAGGCTATAGATCTTAGCAGCACAATGAAAGAAGTAAAGCTCCATGAACTGAGTGAAGAGCGTTTCGAGAAGGATATCTGGGACAAGGAAAACGGAAAGGGCGCTCAATGGGCCTGGAACCATGATCATGACGGTATGAGAAAATACTGGAACGATGACAGTAAGCTTACCATGGGTGAGCGTTTCAGACTTGACAGGCAGGAGGCGATCAATCGTTACTCCATGCCGTCCCGCAAAGTGCCTTTCGAAAAAATAGTGGCTGCGATCAATTCCGACAGAGAGAAGCTCGGCTTGAATGCACTTTCCGGTGAAGAAAAGAACTGGCTTCTTACAGATTATTATAACAGTAAAGAATTCACTGTCGCTGACCGGAAAGCCATGTTCCGCGAAGAATACGACCGGAGATGGAACACTGCAGACTGGAATGCAAAGAAAACAATAGATCCCGAAAGAGCCGATGCCCTCTGGGGAAATGCCTCCTACGAAGAAAAGAAAGAGTTAAGTCCCGAAGACGCGAAGGAATTCTTTAAGAGTGCAGATAAAGAGGTCAGATATTTCCTGGATCCTGAGGGTGCCAGACAGGATTATTATAAAGAGAATCCCCTTGCCCGTCTCTATATCGAAAAGAAAGAATCATCCAGCGAAATAAGGGAATACATTGAGAATATCCAGGATAATAAAGGCAAGGTACACTTCAGTGTCTGGGGCGACAGCACGATAGACAGGGGCTGGAGAGGAGCCGGAAATTATACCTGCTTTGAGTTCATCACGGAATGCCTGGTATCGGGCAACGGTTCCTTAAATGAGCTCTGGTTTATGTCAAAGCTTGTAGACAGGGAAAAGCAAAGGCTTGGAGACAAGATAGATCCGGATCTCCTGAAGATAGGAAAGATATGCAAGGATCTGATGGGGGAAGAAAACATTGAGTTCTTTGAAAAGAAGCATAAGACCTACAGTGACGGGCCTTCAACTCCGGCAGGGGCTTTTCACAGTCTTGCAGATAGTGATTACCGCGATCACTTAAGTAATGGCCTTATTTACAGGGGAAAGGTGATCATCCCCGATAACCTCTTAAACCATCTTACCGATGCTGTCTTAAGGTTCAATAAGAATAACAGTGATGAAAAGAAGCAGGAACTTGAGGCTCAGTTTGATAATATGCTTAAGGGCGGAGAATATGTAATAAACCGTAACCAGACATGCAAAGTGGGAGAGAAAGGCATAAAGGGTGTCTATTATCTGTCCGCAGCTCATGACATTGCCATATCTCAGGTGGAGGAATTATCAACGTTTGACCGCAAAGAAAACAAGGTAACATATACACACCTTCCCGAAAAGAATCAATCCACTGTTGATAAAATGGATGGCAGCTTATATGAGAAACAATATAAGGTAATTAATGATGCGATAGAAACGGGCAATTATAAAGCTCTGTCCGACATGGCGGGAGGGATAAAGCAGCTCTCCGATCAGTGGAACGCCCAGAGAAGCCACAGGCTTACAAAGCTCCTTGATTCAACTGAATATACGAAAATGGAGACCGCCTATAAGAATTTCATAAAGGCTTACGACAAGGTTATCAAGGGCGAGAGTATCTCCGGCGGCACCACAGAGCCCGGACGCATAAAGGATCGTGATCTTAAGAGACTCCATGTCCTGGAGCATGAGATGCAGAAGGCAGCGGATGCCTACATTAAGGCTAAGAGAGTCCAGAAGAAGGGCGGCCTGGAAGCACACTCTACAGAGCAGGGTAAAGACAGGCTTGCCATGGCAGATATCCTTTCGGAATTTAAGCTTGACACTCTGATGCAGGAGTATGTTAAAAAGGCAAAGGCTCCGGAAGCAGCACCGGAACAGAAAAAGCACTCCAATGAATCTATACGAGCCATAAAGCTTTCAGAGCTTGAGAAAATGAGCAATGCAGCAAGAAAGACCAATGCACGGACAGAGCTTGAAAAGAGAAGGAACCACCTTACGAGGCAGAGGACCGACGGCTCGAAGGTTTCCGATGTACGTGCTAAGGATGCGTTGAAGAAATAAAGTATAAATGTAACTATTCAGAACAGTCACTTGCGGAACCGCAAGTGACGTATGAAATCCTCGGCATTTTGTACGGGGCACTGACGCGCTTAGCGCGTCAATACGTGTCCGTGAAATGTCCACTGGACATTTCACCTTTCGGTCCATCGTGCGTAGCACGATTTAATTGACCGAATGCGCTGTATCTGTTCAGAAGCCAAAGGGTTCTGAACAGATACGTATAAATATAAAATGTCATCCTGAGCGCCAGCGACGCATATCCCACATCGGAGATGTGGGATGCCGCCCCGGCGAGGGGTTGCGAAGCAACAGAAAGGATCTTTCCGACCGGTTATAGAAGATTCTTCGCTTCGCTCAGAATGACACTAACTTAACGCCGTTGGGGACGGTTCAAGAGAACCGTCCCCAATGACTTTACAATGCGTGCGACAAGATTCGAACTCGCGACCTTCTGGTCCGTAGCCAGACGCTCTATCCAGCTGAGCTACGCGCGCATTTTTTTGACACTTTTGATATTTTACAAAAATGACGTTTAATTGTCAACATCAATTGCGATTTGATATAATCATAGTATGCCCAGATTAAACATACTTCTCGGACCTGCGGGGAGCGGAAAGAGTACCGCTCTCTTTTCAGGGGTCATAAACGAAGCAGAAAAAGATATCAGAAAAAACCATCTCGTGATCGTTCCGGAACAGGTGAGCCACGCTGTGACTGACCGTCTTATTTCCCTTTCCGCCCGGCAGGGTATCCTGAATATCGATGTTCTTTCCTTTAACCGTCTGGCTCACAGGATATTTGACAATGCCGGGGGGGATACAAAGGAGATAATTGACGATACCGGAAAAAATCTTATCCTCCGTACCGTTGTTTCAGAGCATGAGAAGGAGCTCACCGTATTAAAGAAAAACATATCCCGGCCTGGCTGCATCAACGAGATAAAGTCAGTGATATCCGAATTCGTGCAATATGAGATAAGCCCGGAGGATGTGCTGAAGCTTTCTGAAGGTAAGGAAAAGAAATACCTTTCCGCTAAATTAAAGGATATTTACATTCTGTATAAGGCATTCAGGGAGAAGATCGAAGAAAAGTTCGTCACCCGCGAAGAGCTTCTTGACAGGGCTGCCGAGGCTGCAAAACGTGCAGAGTTCTTGAAGGGTGCCCATATCTACTTTGATGACTTTACAGGCTTCACTCCGATACAATACCGCTTTCTCACCGCGCTTTTTAACTATGTGGAAGAGGTTTCCGTGAGCCTGAACTATGACGGGAAAGACGGAGAGCTCTTTTCACTTTCGGTAACGACCATAGGAAAAATAAGGGAGATCGCAGAAAATGCGAATTTTGAGATAAATACCCTGCATTTTTATGAGACCGAAAGAAACCGTTTCTTAAATACGCCCGGGTTAAGGCAGCTTGAAAAATGCCTTTTCAGAGAGACGTCCTCACCTGTTGAGGCGGGAGAAGCTGTCAGTATCGTAAAAACCTGTAATCCCGAGAGAGAAGCGGAATATGTGATACATGAGGTTATGAAGCTTGTGCGGCAGGGCATCAGGTTTAGAGAGATAGGGATCGTTATGTCAAAGCCGGAGGTATACGCACGCATTCTTTCCGCAGAAGCAGAAAGGGAGGGAGTTCCCTTATTTATAGATTCAACAACAGAGATACTCTTAAACCCCTATACCGAATTCATCCGTTCCGCAATTGAGGCTGTTGTTGAAAATCTAAGCTATGAAAGCGTTTTTCACTTTGTGCGTTCGGGTCTCACGGGCATTTCAGATAAGGACGGCGACAGGCTGGAAAACTATGTACGCGCAATGAATATAAGGGGCAGGAAAAAGTACAGTGAGCCCTTCCGGATACATACGAAGCGCTTAAGCGAGGAAGAGCTTGAGCTTATCAATACTGCAAGAGAGAGCCTTATAAGCCTCCTCGGCCCCTTTACGGATACGGTATCCGGGGGAGCAAAGCCCGTAAAGCTCTACACTTCCGCTCTTAAAGACTTTATCCTTGATTCCGGCATTGATGAAAAAATGGAGACTCTTTCGGAAAAGCTTAAAGAAGAGGGCGACCTTAGGGGATCAGACCTTATAAAAAGGGTTCCGGAGCAGGTCAGTGAATTTATCACGCGTATGGAGAGTCTGATACCTGATGAAAGGATGAGCTTAAGGGAGTTTTCCGAAATCCTGGATGCGGGATTTGAAGCCATAAAGACCGGGGTGCTTCCTCCGGGACTTGACTGTGTTAAGGCCGGAGATACGGAAAGAAGCCGTTTTGATAATATCAGAGTCCTTTTCTTTATGGGCTTAAACGACGGACTTATCCCTGCCTCGAATACGGGACATGGACTTCTGTCCGACTTTGACCGGGAATTCATAAAGGAAAAGGGTGTTGAAGTATCCCCTACGGCGAGAGAGCGGATAGGTTTAAGCAGGCTTTACTTTTACATGAACGTGACCAAACCGTCGGAAAGGCTTATTTTAAGCTTTTCTCTAAGTGACAGCGACGGAAAGGCTCTCAACCCTTCTCTCTTTATTTCAGATATAAAAAGCGTTTTCTTAAGTGTAAAGGAGGTACTTTACGAGGAAAGGGATGAGCTTTTTTCGGAAAGCGATCTTTACTCGGACTTTGCCTCATCACTTAGGGGAGGAAGGAATATTGACAGGGCGCGGCTTATATACACGGGATTTTCCAAAGATCCGCTTAAAAGGCAGATGTTTGATAATATTCTTGACTTCTGCTTTAAGCTCCATGGAGAGGACAGGATAAGTACCGCAGTCATCAATGCTCTCTACGGAAATCCTTCGGAGTATAGTCCCTCCAGACTTGAAAGATACGCTGAGTGTGCATACAGGCATTTTATGATATACGGAATAAAGGCCATGGAACGGGAGGAATTCGGCTTTGAAAGACGGGATCTCGGGTCTTTGCTCCATAATGTGCTGAATCTTTACTCCACTATACTGAAGGAAAAGGGAAAAAGCTACAGGGATCCGGATTTAGGTGAGACTGAGGCCCTTGCAGAGGAGGCATTGAAAAGGTACCTAAGTGAAAACGAAAATGTTGTACTTTTAAGCTCTGAACGGAATAAATACTTTATAAAGCGGATAGGAAGGATACTTAACTCCACGGTACTGGCCGTGAAAAAGCAGTCTGAGAGAGGAAGCTTTGATCCCGAGATGTTTGAGCAGGATTTTAAGCTCCGGGGATTAAAGGGCCGTATCGACAGGATCGACAGTGCAAAAGAGGGAAATACGCTCTATGTCTCCGTTATTGACTATAAGAGCGGGAATAAGGCCTTTGACATTTCAAGGGTCTACTATGGCCTGGATCTGCAGCTTGTGATCTATTTAAGCGGGGCAATGGAGATAGAGAGGATAGCCCACCCGGGGACGGAGGTAAAGCCCGCCGGGATATTCTACTATCATATTGATGACCCGGTTATAAAGGAGGGAGATCTCAGATCAGGCTCAGATACCGAGCTTCAGGAGAAGAAGCTTGAGGCCGTGAAGCTCCGGGGGATCGTCAATTCAGAGGAGCAGGTGATAAGGCTTTTTGATTCGGACTTTGAAAAAGCTTCATCTGTTGTGCCGGTTTCCTTTAATAAGGACGGAAGCTTTTCGTCCTCATCCAGTGTCGCCGATACAGAGGAATTTAAGGTTATAGAGGATTATGTGAGAAGGAAGGTTTCTGAGATCCGTGAAAGGATAAGAGAGGGTGAAATAGAGCCCTCGCCGGCGGTACTTGACGGAAAAAGCCCCTGCAGCTACTGTGAGTTTTCCGACTGCTGCAGGTTTGACAGGAGGACTCCGGGTTTCAGGGAGAGAAGGTTAAAAAAGATCAAGGGTATACAGGAAACGGTGGAGATGATGAAAGATTCTTCGCTACGCTCAGAATGACAAAAAGGCTGAGAATGACATTTGACATCGGTCCGAAGGACTGATGTCACGGCGACATCTTTGAGCGATAGCGAAAAGATGTTGGGTGTAGAGGTTTAAGAGATTCTTCGCTTACGATAAAACAAAAATATGAAATTCACTGAAGAACAGACAAAGGTAATTGAATGCAGAAATAAGAATATCCTGGTAAGCGCCGCAGCAGGCTCCGGAAAGACGGCTGTGCTGGTTGAGAGGATGGTCAGAAGAGTTCTTGATGAAAATGACCCTGTGGATATAGACAGGATACTGACCGTCACATTCACCAATGCGGCGGCTTCGGAAATGCGGGAAAGGATAAGGAAAAGGCTTTCCGATGAGCTTCATAAAAGAAGCGGTGATAAAAGGATAAAGGAGCAGCTCTGTCTTATCCATAACGCGAATATAATGACCATAGATTCCTTCTGCGTCAGGGTTTTAAGGGAGAACTTTGAGGAAGCCGTGATAGATCCCGCATTCAGGGTAGGTGATGAAAATGAGACCGCTATTTTAAGGGAGGATGCCTGCGACGAGATACTGAATGAAGCCTATGAAGAGGGCTCCGAGGAGTTTTACCGCTTTCTTGATATGTGCTCACCGGGTAAGGATGACAGGGATTTATCGGAGCTTATACAGAAGCTCTCAAAAGCCGCAGATTCCAGGGTGGATCCTTTAGTGTGGCTGCAGGAACTGCCCCTTCCCTACGGGGATCCGGGCGTGGGAGAGCCCTATTATCTTGAATATCTGATATCCGTTTCGGATTTGGTCCTTAATAATATCCTGAAAGCCTATGACAGGCTCTTAAGGATGTCCGGAGAAGCTGACGGACCCTATATGTACAGTGCCGTTCTTTCCGGGGAAAGAGACACAGTCGCTTCCCTCCTTGAAAAAAAGAGCTACTCTGACAGATATAAAGCCTTATCCTTACTTTCCTTTAAGAGTCTTTCACCGAAAAAGGACGAAAACGTGGATCCCTTAAAAAAAGATAAGGTAAAGAACCACAGGAATAAGCTTAAGGAGAGTTTAAGGAAGCTTAAGGACGAGCTCTTTTCAAAGGACAGGGAAGAGGCAGTTTCGGAAATGAAGGACGCCTATCCTGCCGTAAAAGAGCTTACGGAGCTTACGCTTAAATTCAGGGAGAGATATTCGGAAAAGAAGGCATTGAGATCGGTACTTGATTTTTCGGATGTGGAGCATATGGCATTAAAGGTTCTGAAAAGTCCGGCAGGAGACAGCTACCGTGACTTTTTTTCGGAGGTCATGACCGATGAATATCAGGACAGTAACAGCTTACAGGAAGCGATACTTACAGAGATCGCGGTTAATGACAATTATTTCACCGTAGGGGATGTGAAGCAGAGTATCTATGGTTTCCGTCTTGCCGAGCCGGGGATCTTTATGAGGAGATTTGATCAGTATTCCGGTGATGAAAAGAACGAGCTTATCCTCTTAAACAAAAACTTCAGGTCGAGAAGGAGTGTTACAGAGCCGGTAAACAGCCTTTTCAGGCTTATTATGCATCCGGGAACGGGAGGTATAGAGTACGATGAGACCCAGGAGCTTATCTACGGGGAGGGCTATGATGAAGACAGCCCGGAAAACAGGGCCGAATTTACCCTTATTGAAAAGGATGAGGAAAATGAGCTTGAAGATCTGGAGCTTGAAGCGGCCTTCATTGCCGGAAGGATCGAAGCTCTTATTAAAAGCTTTGAGGTAACGGAGAATAAAGATGGGAGGATCACGAAGAGAAGGGCGGAATACTCGGATTTCTGCATATTAATGAGATCTGTTTCGGGATACGATGACATAGTAAGGGACGTTCTTAAGGGAAGAGGGATACCAGCTGTTATCGAGGGGAAAAACGGCTATTTTAAGACGAGAGAAGTCAGAGATCTGCTGAATTACCTTACAGTTCTCGATAATCCAAGGCAGGATATCCCGCTTATCGCCGCAATGAAGAGCCCCTTCGGGGGCTTCAGTGACGGGGAGCTTGCGGAAATACGTTCGTCCTATGAAGAGGGGCTGCTTATAGATGCTTTAGAAAACGGGGATTACAGGGAGGAGATCAGAAAGAAAACAGATGTTTTTATTTCAGGCATCGAGTACTTCAGATCCCTTATTTCCCACACCCCTATACATGAGCTTATAAGGCTTATCATAAAGCGCTCCTATTCACTTTATGTTTCCTCGCTTGAGGGCAGCGGAAGGGAGAATCTGGAGCTTTTAATAAAGCGCTCAGCCGACTTTGAAAGTACGAATTACAGAGGACTTTTCAGCTTCTTAAGGTATATCGAAAGAATGCAGAAGTATGAAATGGACTTTTCGGAGGCTTCGGCAGAGGGGAGCCTGAATGCTGTAAGGATATTAAGCATACATAAGTCAAAGGGGCTTGAATTTCCGGTTGTTTTTCTGATGAACATCAATAAACGCTTTAATATGTCGGACGTAACGAGTGATATCATATGCCATAGAGATCTGGGACTTGGTATCAGCCTTATTGATCCCGAAAAGAGAATAAAGTATAAGACCATACTGCATTCGGCTGTTGAGCGCAGGATGAAGCTTGATGATATCGGAGAAGAGCTTCGTATACTCTATGTGGCACTTACAAGGGCAAAGGAAAAGCTTATTGTTTCCGGGGTTGTAAAGGACAGTGAAAAGAGCTTTGCCAAGCCCTGCAGTGTGGAGAGTGCCTCTTCATTTCTGGATTTCTTTCTTTGTGCCATTCAGGAGGACGAGGAGGGATCACTTAAAAAATGCTTTGATATAAGCAGTGTTAATACGGAAGGGCTGACGGCAGACAGGGTAGAGGAGGGACTCTCTCTTTCCGCCATGAAGAGTCGGGTGCGGTCGGGAGGCTCTCCGGGAGATGAAGCATTACTTAGTGATATTCCGATCTTCCTTGACTGGAGCTATCCCTATGAAAAAGCGATTCTTACGCCTTCAAAGGTCAGTGTTTCCGAGCTTAAGAAAAAGGCCATGGAGGATGACGACTTTTTAAGTATTGCAGAAGGCATTGATATAACCGGGTTTCTGTCCGGGGAAGGGAAGAATAAGGCAGATCAGGAAGATTTCGCAGATCCCGGGGAGAGAAGGCTAAGGAAAGAGAGAATGAAAAGGGCTGCGGAAGCGGGAACGGCCTTCCATAAGGTGATGAGTCTCATTCCTCCGGAGCTTGGCAGCGGAGAAAATGATGTTGAAGATTTCTTATCCGATCTCATGGATAAGGGAAGCATCCTTAAGGAAGAACGGGATCTCTTAAAGAGTGCCGATATCTCGGACTTCCTGAAAACAGATACCTGGAGAAGAATGAGTGAAGCAGGAAAGAATAAAGACTTATTCAGAGAGCAGCCCTTTATCGTATCAAGGAGCGCCTCTTACGTTTTCCCGGATGGGCCGGAGAATGAAAGAGTACAGATACAGGGTATTATCGACGTATTCTTTATTGAGGACGGATCCTTCAGTGTTATGGATTATAAAACCGATAACGTGGACTCTGCCGAAGCATTGATCAAAAGATACCGTAAACAGCTCGAACTCTATGGGGATGCTCTTAGAGGTCTTCTCTGCATGCCGCTTAAGGATATGATAATATATTCGGTAAAGCTTAAAAAGGAGATATTCCTCTGATGTCCGGAGGAGGAGAGAAGAAAAAAACTGAAAAGAAGATGTTTCTTAGCCTGCTTCTCGGGATATCTCTTGCCATGTGTCTTAATCTGCTCGTGGCCTTGCTGCAGGTTGACAGGCTTTTCCCTGCCTACAGTACGGAGATAAGACCCTGGCTTTTCCGCTTCCCGCTGGGGATCGGAATAATTATTTACGGTATAATCACACCTGTTATAGAAGAAGTGATCTTCCGTTTCCTCTTTTTCAGAAAGCTCTGTGTGTATGTGACGGCCCAGGCTGCGGGCATTGCTTCCGCTGTTATTTTCGGGCTCTACCATGGAAATGCGGTCCAGTTTATCTATGCCTTTATCTTCGGGCTGGTACTGGCCTATGTCTACTGGAGGTTTGAAAACCTTCTTTCAGCCGTATTCCTTCATTCGGCTGCAAATATATACGTATATGTACTGTACTTCCTGCCGGTGGGGGAGATTTTGAACAAAACATATGTATGTATTATCCTGATATTGATATCGGGGCTTGTTTCCTGCCTTATTTTGATGTATTTTTATAAAACGGCAGCTGCAAAAAGCACTTTGCCGGAAAAACCTTTTTTTCCCGTAAGGTAATGGATCATTATGAATGAGAGCTATGCGGAGTGGCTTATTGAGAAAAAGCCCTCACCCTTTGACAATCTTATAAGGACAGGCGCGTATGCACTTACACTTATTCTTTTTGCTGCAGGACTTTTCTTCTGGATTATTTTACTGATCCCGGCGGTTATTTCTGCTGTATGCTGTTACCTGTTCCTTCCGAGACTCAATGTGGAATACGAGTACCTGTACCTGAACCGGAGCCTCAGTGTCGATGTTATTTACTCAAAGGAGAAAAGAAGGAATGTCGCGGAATTTGAGCTTGACAAAATGGAGCTCTTTGCCCGTGAGGGAGCCTCAGTGCTTGAAAATTACAGAGATAAAGCCTTAAAGGTCAGGGATTTCAGCTCCCGCGACCCCGGAGCCGGACGCTTTATTCTGGTCATCCGTGAAGGGGAGGAGCTGCAGAAGATAATACTTGAACCCGATCAGAAGATAACGGATGCTATAAAACATCTTTATCCCTCGAAGGTATTCTTTAAATGACTTTTCCGGCTTTTTCTGTTACACTATACGGATTGTAATGAATCTTATAGCAGCGGTGAATTTTTAAGATTCTTCGCTTCGCTCAGAATGACATAATAATCGCCCGGAATGACGTAATAATCGCTAAGAATGACATAGTAGTGAAAAACAGCTTTAAGAGGAGGACAAATGGGAAAGATTATCGGTGAAGGAATCACTTTTGATGATGTGCTGCTGGTACCTTCATATTCGGAGGTCACCCCGAATATGGTCGACGTTTCCACCTATCTCACGAAAAGGATAAAGCTCAACGTTCCTTTGATGAGCGCCGGTATGGATACGGTTACGGAAAGCGCCATGGCAATAGCAATGGCAAGGCAGGGAGGAATCGGCATCATTCACAAGAATATGTCCATAGAGGAGCAGGCCGATGAGGTTGACAAGGTAAAGCGATCAGAAAACGGGGTTATCACCGATCCCTTCTTTCTTTCTCCGGAACACAGCTTAAAGGATGCGGACGAGCTTATGGGGAAATTCAAGATTTCCGGAGTTCCCATTACGGAAGGAAAAAAGCTTGTAGGTATCATCACAAACAGAGATCTCAAATTCCAGACAGATTATTCAAAGAAGATAAAAGAATGCATGACAAGTGAGGGGCTTATCACTGCCGAAGAGGGCGTGACCCTTGATGAAGCGAAAGAGATACTTGCGGCTTCGAAGAAGGAAAAGCTTCCGGTTGTTGATAAAAACGGGAATCTGAAAGGCCTTATCACAATTAAGGATATAGAAAAGCAGATAAAGTACCCGAATTCCGCCAAGGACAGCCAGGGCAGGCTTTTCTGCGGTGCAGCCATCGGCATCACCGCGAATTTCCTGGAGAGGGCACAGGCTCTGGTAAAGGCACACGTTGACTGTGTGGTTTTAGACAGCGCCCATGGACATTCAAAGAACGTGATAAGTGTTCTAAAGGAGGTCAAGGCTGCTTTCCCCGGGCTTGATGTCATAGTCGGAAATGTGGCAACGGGAGAAGCTGTAAGGGATCTTATTGAAGCAGGCGCGGATGCGGTAAAGGTCGGCATCGGACCCGGTTCCATCTGTACCACCCGTGTGGTTGCAGGGATAGGCGTTCCGCAGATCACAGCAATTATGAACTGCTATGAGGCGGCAAAGGGTTCAGGAATACCTATAATTGCCGATGGCGGTATCAAGTATTCGGGTGACATCTCGAAGGCCATTGCCGCAGGCGGATCAGTGGTTATGATGGGCTCTATGTTTGCGGGTTGTGATGAGGCTCCGGGTTCCTTCGAGCTTTATCAGGGCAGGAAATATAAGGTTTACCGCGGAATGGGATCCATTTCCGCTATGAATAAGGGAAGCAGTGACAGATACTTCCAGGAGGGGGCGAAAAAGCTTGTTCCCGAAGGAGTGGAGGGAAGAGTTGCCTATAAGGGACGCCTCGAGGATACCGTGTATCAGCTGGTGGGGGGCTTACGCTCCGGGATGGGATACTGCGGATGCAGTACCATAAAGGATCTGCAGGAAAGAGCGGAGTTTATGAAGATAAGCGCGGCATCCCTGAAGGAAAGTCATCCTCATGACATACATATCACAAAGGAAGCACCGAATTATTCGGTTGATGAGTAAATGATCCTTTTTCCGGATATCGGTATGACGATCACTCGTCCGGTTTAGGTTTGTAAAGAAATGGCATATTATATAAAAACACAGCTCGGCAGATCCCTTACGGATAAGTATTTCAGGGTGTTTATTATAGGGATCCTTGCTGCGGTGCTTGTGGCAAATCTATCTATGACTGCATTCCGTGATATCATTTACGGGATGAATGACGGAACCTTTGCCTATAATCTGATAATGTTTGCAAAAGGCTTTTTCTGGCTGCCTTATTATGCCCTGATCTTTGTGGCTGATGAGGTACTGGGACCTACATACCCGGATCCCAGACTAAGGGACAAATCCACCATAGGCCTGAATAGAAGGGATATTTTTATCGGGAAGCTTATAACCGAGGCATTGCTGCTTCTGTGTCTTGCACTTTTTGCCACTGTGGCATTTCTTGTGATCACCCCGGTTTTCCAGGTGCATGACGGTACCATAGATATTTCCGTGATCCTTGATTTCCTCGAAGCCGTGGTTCTTGCGATGCCCTTATTTTTAGCAGGGCTGTCTCTTGCTAATATGTTCTGCTTTGTTTTCACGCCGAGAAAAAAGGCATTTCTTATGTTTTTCCTCTTTGTGGTGCTGATCCCAAGGGTGATAATGCTTCTGGCCACGGATAATATTGCTTTTCCTCCGGCTATATTTATACGGAATTTCCTTCTGACGCCCCAGTTCCAGGAGCTGCAGTTCTATGCCACCAGGAACGTGCCGAAGGTTCTTATAAGCAGTGTGATCTACATTGTCCTTTCTTCCATTTACGGGGGTTACTGCTTTGAAAAAAAGGAGTTTTAGGAGTTATCTGGCACTTCTTCCGGCAGTTCTTATCATGGGTCTTATTTTCCAGATGTCTGCTAATGAAGCAGAGGAATCAACGGAGCAGAGCATGTGGGTATCCTACTGTCTGGTGGATGCTGGAAGCTTTCTTTTCGGGCAGGAGCTTGATCCCGGGGAAAGGGAGGTTAAGGCTTTGGGAATGGAAGAGGTGGTCAGAAAGTGTGCCCACATGACGGAGTATGCCATTCTTACGCTTTCCGTATGGTTTGCCATGGTTTTCTGGACAAATTCAAAGAAAATGCTATACTTTTCCACGGTGCTTTTCTGTGTATTCTATGCTTCCACCGATGAATACCATCAGACCTTTGTGAGGGGCAGATCGGGGAAGATACAGGATGTATTCGTGGACTCCGTCGGGATACTTTTAATGACGGCGTTGTTATATTTTATCGACAGAAGGAAATCAAGGGTAAAAGCATCGGAATAAAAGGAATAATGGGTTTTTTAAGGAGAATACTATTGGGACAGATAGGCAGAAATGATCCCTGCTGGTGCGGGAGTCACAAAAAATACAAGCAGTGTCATCTTGCTTTTGATGAAAAGCTGAAGATATTCAGGGAAAAGGGCTATACGGTTCCGGAGCACGATATCATAAAGACTCCTGAGGATATAGAGGGCATCAAAAAGAGCTCTGAGATAAACAGAGCGTGTCTCGACTACGTTGCTGAGCATATCGGCGAGGGGGTTTCCACACAGGAGATCGATGAGTGGGTAGCCAGGATCACCCGGGATATGGGAGGAACCTGCGCGACCCTTGGGTACGAGGGCTTCCCCAAAAGTGTATGTACCTCGATAAACGACCAGGTGTGCCACGGCATTCCTTCAGAGGATGACGTTCTACAGAACGGGGATATAGTGAATGTGGACTGTACCACCATACTTAACGGCTATTATGCTGATTCCTCCAGGATGTTCATTATAGGAGATGTGGAGCCAAAGATCCGGCAGTTTGTGGATGATGTGCATGAAGCGGTGAACGTCGGACTTAAGGAGGTCAAGCCCTGGGTCTGCCTTGGAGATATGGGAAACGCCATTAATATGTTCTGCAAGAGCAAGGGCTACTCTGTAGTGGAGGAGATCGGAGGACATGGCTGCGGAAGGGATTTCCACGAGGAACCCTGGGTCAGCTTCGTATCAAAGCCCGGAACGGAAATGCTGATGGTGCCGGGATTATGCTTTACCATCGAGCCCATGGTCAATATGGGTAAGCATGATATCTTTACCGATGAGGATAACGGCTGGACCGTGTATACCGATGACGGCAGTTTGTCCGCCCAGTGGGAGGTTCAGCTCGTGGTCACGGAAACCGGGTATGAGATACTGACGTGGTGAAAAATGTCATCCTGAGGAGCGGATGCGACGAAGGATCTTTTACCTTGCGGGGCACTGTCGCGCATAGCGCGTCAAAGCGTGCCCGAAAAATGTCCACTGGACATTTTTCCATCCTGAGCGTCAGCGAAGGATCTTTTCTTCTGTGATGAAAGATTCTTCGGGCTGCGCCCTCAGAATGACATAGTAGTGAAAAACAGCTTTAATAGAGGAGAAAAATAAAATTGAGTATTGTGATCCCTGAAAACTATAAACCCAATATGAGTGTGCATGAGACACAGATCGCCATCAAGGAGGTGAAGGACTTCTTTGAGAGGGCGCTTGCGAAGGAGCTTAATCTTACCCGTGTGTCGGCGCCTCTTTTTGTGCGGCCGGAGTCGGGTCTTAATGACAACTTAAACGGTGTGGAGAGACCGGTTTCCTTCGGTATAAAGGAGCAGGGCGACAGGCAGGTGGAGATAGTCCAGTCCCTCGCCAAGTGGAAAAGGTTCGCACTGAAGGACTACGGCTTTTCCAGGGGGGAAGGGCTCTATACCGATATGTGCGCTATAAGGCGGGATGAGGACACGGATAACCTTCATTCCATCTATGTTGACCAGTGGGACTGGGAGGCGATAATAGGAAAGGAAGAGAGGAATACGGAGACCCTTAAGGATAGGGTGCGCCATGTTTTCAATGCCCTAAAATATACGGAGAGGCACCTCCATGAAAGGTATGACTTTTTAAGTAACAGCCTTCCTGAAGAGATCGTCTTTATTGAGAGCGAGGAGCTCCTTAAACGTTACCCGGATAAGACCCCGAAGGAGAGAGAGTATGCTGCGGCAAGGGAATACGGAGCCATATTTGTTTCCTGTATAGGCGGAGCCCTTTCAAACGGCGAACGGCATGACGGGCGTGCTCCCGACTATGATGACTGGTCCTTAAACGGGGATATCATCGTGTATTTCCCCGTACTTGACTGCGCCCTGGAGCTTTCAAGCATGGGAATAAGGGTTGATGAAAAGTCATTGCGTGAGCAGCTTAAAATAAGCCACTGCGAGGACAGGGAGGAGCTTCCCTTCCAGAAGTCATTACTTAATGGAGAGCTGCCATATACCGTTGGCGGCGGTATCGGCCAGTCCAGGATCTGTATGTACTTCCTGGAAAAAGCTCATATCGGGGAGGTTCAGTCCTCCATCTGGCTTGATGAAGACATAAGAAAAGCGGAGGAGAATAATATCTTCCTGCTTTGATATCAGATTCGCTTAAATTATCATAAATGGCAGATTTATCTGACGTTTACAATAAAAGCCCCGGGCGGTCAGATCCGTCCGGGGCATATTTGTACCTGATATGCCGCCAGCGCCCTTCATTGTAAGAAAGTCCTGAAAAGGCTATAATAAAAGAAAAAAGCACGGGAGGTATGAAGACTTATGGAAGTAAGTATACCTGACAGCCATAAATACACTGTAGATGAATTTGAGGCTCTGCCTGAAAACGAAAGATATGAGCTTATAGACGGGGAATTATACCCCTTATATGCAATGGGCGAACCGCTCAGGGTTCATATGGAGCTGGTTGCAGAATTGTTTTACGCGATCAAGGCTCATATCGACTCAAATAAGGGGGACTGCCGCGTTTACCCCGCTCCTTTCGGTGTACGCCTTAATGAGGAGGAGGATACGGTGCTGGAGCCGGATATCACGGTTGTGTGCGACAGGGATAAGCTCACAGATAAGGGCTGTACCGGTGCCCCTGACTGGGTCATAGAAGTGGTGTCCCCTGGTAACCCTGCACATGATTACCTTGATAAGCTGAAGCTTTATACAGAGGGTGGAGTAAGGGAATACTGGATAGTTAATCCCGCCAAGAAAAGCGTTACGGTCTACAATTCAGACGATCCCTATCTTCCAAGATCCTTTACCTTTGAGGATACGGTAAAGGCAGGTATTTACGATGATTTATATATTGACTTCAGGGCACTTGACGAAAAGATATGGTAAAAGACAGGATAAGCGTATCCGTACGTGAGCTTGTGGAATTTATCCTGCGGAGCGGAGATATAGATAACAGGCACCGGACCGTAAAGGCGGATGCCATGCTGGAGGGCGGCAGGATACACAGGATGCTCCAGAAAAGGGAGGGACCGGATTACCGTGCGGAGGTACCGTTACGCCATATAATTTCCTTTGAGGATTATGAGCTAGTGATCGACGGAAGGGCAGACGGTATCATCTGTGCCGATAATGAAACGGTTGTTATCGATGAAATAAAGGGGGTATATAAGGAGCTTAAACGTATTAAGGAACCTGAAAGAGTGCATCTTGCCCAGGCAAAATGCTATGCCTACATCTATGCCCTGCAGAACGCTCTTAATGAGATAAACGTCCGAATGACCTATTGCAATATGGAGTCTGAGGACGTTAAATATTTTCATCAGGGCTTTACATTTGGGGAATTAAAGTCCTGGTTTGACGCCCTTATCGGGGAATACCGGCGCTGGGCTTCATTTTCATATGAGTGGAGGGTAAAGAGAAACGCCTCTATAAAAAAGCTTCAGTTCCCTTTTACATACCGTAAGGGTCAGAAGGAGCTGGCGGAGGGAGTCTACAGGACTGTTTTTCATGAAAAACGGCTGTTTTTAAATGCTCCCACAGGCACCGGAAAGACATTGGCAGTGCTGTTTCCCGCCATTAAGGCCATGGGTGAGGGCCTTACAGAGCGGATCTTTTATGCCACCGCAAAGACCGTTACGGCCACCGTGGCATCGGAGAGCTTTGAAGAATTAAGGAAGCAGGATTTCCTCTTTAAGACCGTTACCCTTACCGCAAAGGAAAAGATCTGTGCCCTGAAGGAAGGTGAGGGTACACCCTGTAATCCCGTTGACTGTCCCTTTGCCAAAGGCCACTATGACAGGATAAATAACGCGCTTTATGATTTCCTTACAAAGGAGGATGACCACTCAAGGGAAAGGATAATGGAATTTGCCCTGGAAAAGAAGGTCTGCCCCTTCGAGCTGTCCCTTGATCTCTCGCTGTTTTGCGACTCCGTGATACTTGACTATAATTACTGCTTTGATCCGGGGGTAAAATTAAAGCGCTTTTTCGGAGAGGGCGTTAACGGGAACTATATCTTTCTTGTGGATGAGGCCCACAATCTGGTTGACAGGGCGAGGGAAATGTTTTCTGCGGAGCTTTTTAAGGAAGACTTCCTGAAGATCAGGGCAAAGTTTATGGAGGGGTGGAATGCCCTTGCAGACACCCGTCCTGCTAAAAGTGAGGATGTACGGAAGGAAAAGGCGAGGCAGAACCTTTTTAAGCTTATAAAGAGGCTTATGACGAATCTTTCAAACTGCTCCAGAGCCCTGATACCTGTAAAGAAGCTCTGCGACAGCTTGGAGGAGGGCGCCGTAAGGGATCCGGAGCTTGAAGAGTTTACGGATGTACTTACAAGGACGGCACTCATTTTCGGGGAGCTTCTGGAGGAAGCCGGAACAGCAGAGGTCAGTATCGATAATGAGGCGCTGGAACTCTATTTTAATATACGCTCCTTCCTCGATTTCTATGAGACCGAGGATGAATCCTATGTAAATTACGCGGAGCTCACCGGTGACGGGAGGCTTAAGGTAAAGCTATTTAACGTAAATCCCGCAAAAGAAATAAGGAAATGCACCGACAGGGCGAGAAGCACGGTTTTCTTTTCCGCAACCCTTTTGCCCGTTACCTACTATATGGATCTTTTAAGCGGTGACAGGGAGGATTACACCATATATGCAAGCTCATCCTTTGACAATTCAAAAAGGGGTGTTTTTGTTTCACGGGATGTAAGCTCCAAATACACGAGGAGAAGCGAGAACGAATACCGGAGGATAGCCGCGGAGATCTATGAGATAGTGAGTGTGAAACGGGGTAATTATATGGTGTTTTTCCCGTCCTACGCCTTTCTTAAAGAGGTTACGGAGAAGTATCTGTCTTCTTTTGATTCCGGGGAGCAGGAGATCATTATCCAGGAAAGGTATATGGATGAAGACAAAAGACGGGATTTTCTCGAGAATTTTGAGAGGTCGGACCGTTTACTTGCTTTCTGTGTTTCGGGAGGTATCTTTGCGGAGGGGATAGATTTAAGGGAGGAAAGACTTATCGGAGCCGTCATCGTGGGGACGGCGCTGCCACAGGTGTCATTTGAGCGCAGCATCTTAAAAGCTTATTTTGACGAAAGGGAGCTTGACGGCTTTGATTACTCCTACCGTTATCCCGGCATGAATAAGGTACTGCAGGCTGCGGGACGGGTAATAAGAACAGAAAACGACCGCGGAATAGTGGCACTTCTGGACGAACGCTTCCTGGCAAGGGGCTATAGGAGGCTCTTCCCCAGAGAGTGGGATAATGTAAAGGAGATAGACCTCCCTTCCGCCGGTGAAGAAGTAACAGAGTTTTGGGACAAGGGCATTTAAATAAGGCGTGCGTCACTTTATTTGCAGTTATGATCAGTTTATCAATGTCAAACGACAATTTCATAAATGATATCCATCCCCTGGTCCGGTCTTTTTTCCCGGGAGAGGAGATTGAGGTTTCATATTTCCCGGAGGATAAGGAGAGCGGTATAATTGCGGATTTAAGCGGAGATAAGGATAGCGGCTCTGATAACAGTACATTCAGGATAAGGATCACAAGAGAAACCGCATTGATACTGGAGCTTAGCCTTGCTGATATTTCGGACAACGACCGGCTCAGGATGAAGAACATTCTGAAATGCAGGCTTTATGAAGAATTGTCAGAGAAAACAGGGATTTCCCTTCCCTGGGGAACACTGACGGGCATAAGGCCGGTACGGCTTGCCATGAACCACCTTAGAGAGGGCTTTTCCTATGAGGAAACCGTGGAACATATGGAGTCCTTTTATCTTGTGAGTCCCGGGAAATCCGTATTGGCTTCGGATATAGCCGTAAAGGAACTGAATATCATTAAGGAGGTCAATACTCCTGACTCCTTCAGTCTTTATATCGGGATCCCTTTCTGTCCGACCACCTGCCTTTACTGCTCCTTTACCTCAAATGCGATAGGACTTTGGAAAACAAGGGTGGGGGATTATCTTGACTGCCTTGAAATGGAATTAAGGCTTGTTTCGGAGCTTTTTTCGCTCCGGAAGCCTGTAAGCATATATATCGGGGGTGGAACCCCGACAACATTGAATGAGGAGGAGCTTAAGCGTCTCTTTGACAGTGTTCACCGGCTTTTCGATCTGGACAGTATCAGGGAATTCACGGTGGAGGCGGGAAGACCGGACTCCATCACAAAGGAAAAGCTCCGGATCTTAAAGGAAAACGGTGCAGACCGGATATCCGTAAATCCCCAGAGCATGAATCAGGAAACCCTGAAGATAATAGGCCGGCAGCATAGTGCAGAGGACACCGTAAGAGCCTTTAATGACGCAAGGGACGCGGGCTTTGACAATATTAATATGGACATTATCCTGGGTCTTCCCGGAGAGGGTGAAAAGGAAGTAAGCCATACAATATCGGAAATAGCGAAGCTTAAGCCGGATGATCTTACGGTGCACAGTCTCGCTGTAAAGAGAGGTTCAAGGCTTATGGAGGAAATTGAGAGATATAAAGTGTATTCAAATTCCAATACTGATGTTATGATGGAGACAGCGGCATCGGGAGCCCGGGAAATGGGGCTTTTGCCCTATTATCTTTACCGGCAGAAGAATATGTCGGGAAACTTTGAAAATACCGGCTGGGCAAGACCGGGAAAAGAGGGGATATATAATATACTTATGATGGAGGAGGTTCATTCCATCCCGGCAGTTGGTGCGGGAACGGTATCAAAGTGTGTACATACAGGTAACGACATCAGAAGAAACGGCAATGTAAAGGACGTGGCGGAATATATCTCAAGGATAGACGAGATGCTTCTGAGGAAGAGAATGCTTTTTGCCTGAAAGAAAGGAGCAGGAAATGATCGGTTTTAACAGGATGAAAAAATTTGTGTGTTTATTTGTTTGCTGTTGTCTCCTGACAGGAGAGGCCACAGCACCTGCCCTTGCATCCGAGATAAGCGTTAATACAGAGGAGAAGGCTGCAGGCGGGGTCGGAGAGGTAGAAATAACACCCGATTTCAATGGCGCATCAATGAAGGTTCTTGATGAGAACGGACGGGAGGTATCCGAATCGGATCCCGGATACAGGGAAGCACTTAAGACCTATGACAGGTATTTTTCTCAGCTGAACGGAAAGACCTTTGATGCCGGGAATATTGATATGACCGGCTTTGTCATGGACCGGCTGGACGAGGAAGGCGGGGAAAGCATCGAAACCGGGGAAAATGAGAGCCCGGAGGAGGATTTAGGAAATCTTTCCACCGTTACCTACGGCGAGGTACAGGAGCTTAAATACACGGATCTGAAGAAGCCCGTGAGGGAAAACGGTGTTACCACCTGGGACTGCCTGTGGTTCGGAAATTATGATACCGGAAGCAATAAGGATGTTTTAGGAGCCGTAAAATGGAGGGTTCTGGATATCAATGACGGGAAGGCTCTTCTCATGAGCGATGAAACGCTGTATAACGCCAGATATAGCCTTTCCCTCAAGGATGTATCCTACGGCGATTCTTTTATCAGAAAGTCAATAAACGGTTTCCTGAAGTCCAGGCTGTTTACGGAAGGGAACCTTTCAGCTGTAGTAAAAAACAGTGACGGAGACGCATTACGTATTCCGTCCTTAAGCATTCTGAACGAGGAAAAATACGGCTTCGCAGGGAAAGCTTGCATCAAGGCTAATAACGACTACTGGGTAAGCGATGTAAACAGCAGGAAAAACATATACGTTGACAAATACGGAGACATTAAGAAAGCCGAATCCGGGAGCCGGAGCATTTTCTCCTTCATAAAGGGAAACTGGGTTAACAGGGGAATAAGACCTGTAATAGAGCTTGACCTGTCATTGGCAGAGGGAGCCCAGTATGCCGGTACCGTGAGGAGTGACGGTGGCGGCAGTGTGGTGATGCCTGCGGGGGTCAGGACCATTGAGCTTATTCCCGGTGAGCAGGCGACAGTCAGAAACAGAAAGGGTAGTTTTTCCTTAAGCATAATGAATAACAGGGTAAACGAACTTCCGGATGCCCTGTGGAATGAAAAAAATTCAAGCGGCGGCAGAAAAAAGGATTTTATCGGCTGGTTTGACAGCGAAAGCGGCGGTCGGAAGTACGTCAAGGGCTCAGTGCTGCCCTCAGATGTTAATAAACTGTATGCACGTTTCGAGAGGGCGCTTACTGCGGAAGAAGACTTCAAGGTCGAAGGACCAAAACTCAAGGTAAGCCTTCCAAGTAAGGATGTGCCCTTCCTTTCCGAGGATCTGAATTTTGACTTTGCGGGATTTTCAACCTCCCTTGTATATGACAGGGAAGAGGGAACTTATGAGGTTGGTATAGGCTTTGATATAGCCGCAATAAAAAGTAATGTGAAGGACAGGGGAGCGGATCCGAAAAAATACTTTGGCGGTGAGATCACGGAGATGGTCAAGAACATGGCAAAGGCGGAAAAGGCCTTCGGTGATGCTATGTTAAAGGGGGTTTCGAAGCCAATGAGCATGGGCGGTGAGACCGAGCCTTCCTTCACCATAATGGGCTATGCCAGCGGAACTTATGACGATGAGACCGGGCTTTCCGCTCCCACATTGGGAAGGGTTTGCATAGGCTTCGAAATTTACTACGACGGACAGTGGCAGACAGCCATAGTCTTTGTTCCGATAGCCATCAGGCTGAAATTCGGTGCCGAGGGAACCGTTGCGCTTGAAATAGAAAAAAGTGATGGTGAATACAGCTATAAGGGCACTGCGGAATTTATCCTTCCGGGCATAGAGCTCCGGGCAGGCGTGGGACTTGCAAAGGTAGCGTCCATCGGTGTTTACGGCGCAGCACAGAGTATTATCAATATGGAGCTTACCAGTACGGAATTCTCGGGAAACTGGAAGCTTAACGGCGAAGCCGGGGGATATGTGACCGTCCTATGGTGGGACTATAAAAAGTGCTTTATCAAGGGAGAACTGAAGATCACCGACTGGAAGAAGGAATGGGGAAAGGATAAAGGCGGTGCGGAAGGTATTGCTTCTACGGATCAAAACGGGGAACAAGGATACACTGAGGACTTCTCAAAGAACGGTACATACGGAACCACCAGAAGCTTTGAGAATGTGTTGAGCGACTGGAACGGCGGAAACACCGGAGGCATTTCATATGATGAGGACGGAAGGAAAGAGCTTCTCCACGATATGAGTGATATGGCGGATCCTAAGGCTGTGCAGACAAATGACGGGCTTGCAATGATCGCTTTTACCGCTGCAAATGATGAAGATGAAGCGGAAGAAGGCAATTATACCAGTGTGTATTACGGGGTTTATGATCTAAAGAACGGAGATATGTCCACCATAAGCTTTAATCATATCGATGCAGATCATAAATCCGCTGAATTCAGCCCCTCTCTTGCGACCGACGGGACTGACATCTGGGCGGTATGGATGGATGCGTCAAAGGAGGTCACACCGAGTCAGAATGAGGTACTTATGAGTATCCAGGGCGAAACGCTCACGGATGAACAGAAGAGGGTTCTTGGAGAGCTTGAAAAATGCGTTGAGATAAAGAGTGCAAAGTTCAATAAGGAAAACCTTGTATTTGAAGAGTCCGATCTTCTGGATAAGAACAACGCTGTGGATTCGAGCCCGGTGATCGTAGCAAGCGAAAATGACGTCCACGTTGCGTGGATCTCTGACGATACTCCTGCAGTTTCGGTAGATGATAAGGATAAGGGAACAGAGAAAATAAAGTATGTTTCAAAGAGTAAGGCTCAAACCGACTGGTCAGAAGCGAAAGAAATAGAGACACACGGAAGCATTTCGGGACTTACCGTGGGCGAACTTCAGGGTGAGGCGGTTTTAGCCTACTGTCTTGATACGGACAGGGATTTTCAGACTACAGAAGATGTTGAGCTCCATGCAATGGGGATTTCAGGAGGAAGTGACCAAGTGCTTTCCGGGAAAGATACCAATCCTGTTAATCCGCAGTTTGTAAGGCTTGGAAACGACGGCAGTCCCGTACTCCTCTGGGGAGAAATGAGCTCTGAGAAGCCCTATATACGTTATACCGGATCCCTTGACGGTGAGACAAAGAGGATACACTTTGATGACCCTTCGGCACTTTCACCTGATTTTACGGTACTGGACACAGCTGCTGCCGGAGCCGGTGACAACGACAAATATACTGTTCTGATCACAAAAACAGGCGGTGAGGACGTATACGGGGAGAGCAGCACAAATGAAGGATCAGGACGAAAGATCAACATATACTTTATTGATGACATTGATGATAAGTATGAATATGAGGAAGATGAAGGATATGATGCGGGGTATCCTATGGAGATCAGTAATACCGGGCTTACCGGGGATGTGGATAAAGTCACCGGCTTCTGGGACCGCGGAAACTTCGAAGCGGAAGATGAGATAGATGACCTTCTTCTGATCTATACTGAGGGTGATGCATCGGGATATGACGGCACTACCTTTAAGCTTTCCACATCGCTTTATTTAAGCAGCATCTTTAACGGGCTGGATATTATGTTTGATGAGGATGAAGAAGAGATCGATGTGGATCCCTGGGATATAGACATTGGGGAAGACGGGCTTAATTTAAGCTTCCTTGTAAAGAATTCAAGCTTTGAGGATCTGAGTGAATTCCGCTCTGTGGTCAGGGATCAGGACAATAAGGTATTGTTTAATGATATTGTAAATACAGACGGAAATCTGGAACCGGGAGACAGCGTATCCTGCAATGTGCTGCTCGATGTTAATGAAGACAGCTTTTCCAAGGGGAACAAGCTTACAATGCATATCATCCGTCCGGGTTTACTGTATTACAATCTGTCGGATGAGGATGCCGCTGATGGCGTGGATCTCGATGATGAAGATGTGAATAACTATATGGACTTCAACGTGGGTGATGTGGAGCTTTCCCTTGATCAGAGCGTATCGGCAGATGACAGGGATATGGGGATAAAATATTCCGTGACCAATGAAAGTATCCTGGATACGAAGGCGAAGCTGTCCCTGTATCTGAGGGATAAGGATGGAAATGAAAAGCTCCTCTATGATGAGGAAGGCGTGACATCGGAGGAAACATTTGAAATAGGAGCCGGAGAAACAATGGATTTTATCCTTGATAAGGATGTCTTTGATTCACTGACATCAAGCGGTGATGTGATAACGGCTAAGCTTACAAACTTAAATGACGGCGGTTCGGAGGCTGTAAAGGAGGAGGCATATACCGGCGACAATGAGGATCTCTTAAGAGTAAACCACAGCTGTATTGAGAAGGTGGTAACCGATACGGATTCTATCTCCATCTTCCCCGGGGAAAGCAAAACCGTCAGCGCAAGAGTGGAACCCGAAAAGCTTTCCGATATAGGAGTATACTGGGTTTCTTCGGATGAATCTGTGGCTACGGTTGATAGTAACGGAAAGATCACGGGAGTGTATGAGGGAACCGCAACAATAACCGCTGTCGCAAATGACGGCGGCGGCGCAAGGTCTGAGATCAGGGTCACTGTCGGCACAGGGGGACTTGCCGCCATCGGGGATACCCACGCTCTCACAGCAGATCAGAATTCCAAGAAGAAAAATAAATTCGTCCTGGATCTTCCGGAGGATGTGACGGAGGCGATAATCACCGTTGCCAGAGGTAACAGGTTTACCATTCTGAACGGCGAAAAGGGAAGCTTTAAGCTCTTAAACCGTAAGAGCGACAAAAAATATCTATCGGTCAGCAAAAAGGGTGCGGTCAGGATCAGGAAGGAGACCCCGCCTGAAGGTGTTGTGATAAGCTTCACCGATGCAAGAAGCAAAAAGACGGTAAATGTCACGGTAAAGATCAGGGAGCAGAAATTTGAAGGGCAGAGTAAGCTTTCCGCCGGGGCACAGAATGGCAGCCCCTTTGACCTGAAGGCAGATATCCTGTTAAACGCAGAATTCAAACCGAAAAATGAAAAGTATAAGAAGGTGATACCTGATCTTAAGATGGAGAGAAACCGGAAGGCAGAATGGCACGTTACCGGAACCCCTGTAAAGAACGGGTACGTGAAGGTGCCGGTATATGTTTACGGCAGGAAATTCAAAATGAAGATAAAGGTAAAGTAGGGGATCAGCCGTTTGATCGGCGCAAAAAAACTGCTTGCAATATCTTTCGTGTTCTGATATTATATTCGCGTTGCTGACCTCGGGTCAGAGCAATGTATATCCGTGATTAAGGAGGTGTGAAAAATGGCGAAGTGCGCGGTTTGCGGTAAGAGTGTTCTTTTCGGCAATAATGTAAGCCATTCTCATAGAAGATCTAACCGTATATTAAAGTCCAACATCAGACACGTGAAATGCAAGGTCAACGGAGTTCCGAAAAGGCTCTATGTCTGCAGCAGGTGTCTCCGCTCAGGTTTGGTTGAGAGGGCTTGATACGTTTTTTGGAAAAAGCTTTGGTACAATAAAAGGGGCATCGTTAATGCGGTGTTCCTTTTTTGCATATATTCAATAAAAAGGGTATACTATAGCTGTCATTCGGAGCGGATATGTCATTCTGAGCGAAGCGAAGAATCTTTCCGGCGGAAGAGAGATCCTTCGCTGCGCTCAGGATGACAGGGTAAGCGCAGGATGACAGTGAAGCGCAGGATGACAGTGAAGCGCAGGAGACAGTGTAAGCGCAGGATGACAGTGAAGCGCTGTATGTCAGGGGATGAACACCCGGGATTATGAAGATGGATCGTTACTATTAAGAACAGTCACTTGCGGAACCGCAAGTGACGTATGAAAACCAAGGCATTACGATGGATCAGCAGAATGAAGGGAGCGGCAGCATAAGGATATGAAAGGACGTTTCAGTACCGAGCTCGGAAATATCAGCATAGATAACGAAGCCATAGCCCAGTATGCCGGAAATAAGGCAACAGAATGCTTCGGGATCGTGGGAATGGCCGCGGTCTCAATGAAGGACGGGCTGGTAAAGCTTCTGAAGCAGGAGAACCTGTCGAGGGGCATAAGCGTCAGGGTCAATGATAATAAGCTTTTTTTGGATTTTCATATCATAGTGGCCTACGGTGTAAGCATACAGACGGTATGCGGGAATCTGGTGGATGCCGTCAGATACGATCTTGAGAGGTACACCGGCTTTGAGGTCGGCAGGATAAATATATTTGTTGAAGGCGTAAAGGTTATTGATTGATACAGGGGATAAGGCTTTGTCTATCGAAAAACTTGATGCTGCCTTGGCGAGAAAGCTTTTTCTCGGAGGAGCGGCATATTTAAATGCAAATAAGGAAACAATAAACGAATTAAATGTTTTTCCGGTGCCTGACGGAGATACGGGCACAAATATGACCATGACAATTATGTCTGCAGTAAAGGAAGTGTCGAAGCTTCCGGAAAATGCAGATATGAAGGCTCTTTGTAAGGCTGTTGCAACAGGGTCTTTAAAGGGTGCCAGAGGAAATTCCGGCGTTATCTTATCCCAGCTTTTAAGAGGCTTTACCAAGGTTATTGAAGAATATGACGAGGTGACGGTACCGACGATAAATATGGCTCTTTCAAAGGGTACCGAGACTGCCTACAAGGCCGTTATGAAGCCAAAGGAGGGAACGATACTCACCGTTGCGAGAGGGATCTCCGAAAAAGCGGCGGAGCTTTCCGAAAGTGGCGAAGAGTTTACGACCGTTGATTTTGTAAGGCGAGTAACGGAGCATGGAGAATACGTGCTCTCTACCACTCCCGAGATGCTCCCCGTGCTAAAGGAAGCCGGGGTGGTGGATTCCGGCGGCAGGGGACTTATAGAAGTAATGCACGGGATCCTGGCGGTACTTGAGGGAGAGGAGATAGATTTTTCCTTTGAAGCTGCCTTTGAAAGCGATGGGAACCGGGCAGCCGGCGCAGGAAGGGACGATATTTCCACTGCCGATATAAAGTTCGGTTACTGTACTGAATTCATCATAAAGCTTGAGAGGGTATTTAACGATCGGAACGAAGCGGATTTCAAGACCTTTCTCCAGAGTATAGGAGATTCAATAGTCTGTGTAGCCATGGACGATATAGTGAAGGTTCATGTGCATACGAATCACCCCGGAAGAGCCTTTGAAGAAGGACTCAAATACGGTCAGCTTACCAGTATGAAGGTTGACAACATGCGTGAGGAGCATGAGGAACGGCTCTTCCATATGGAGAGTAACGGGAATTATACGGAGATCAGGGATAGCGTCAATACAGGCGGCACAGCTACAGATATCGGCCGCGGCCCGGCAAAGGCAGAAAGCGGCAGGGCAGTAAAGCCCTTCGGATTTGTTACGGTGGCTGTGGGAAAGGGACTTACGGAGGTATTCAAAACCCTTGGGGCAGATGAGGTGATCGAGGGCGGACAGACAATGAATCCCTCCACCGACGATATTTTAAGGGCAGTGGAAAAGATAAATGCAGAGACCGTCTATATCATCCCCAATAATAAGAATATAATACTTGCCGCCAATCAGGCGGCAGCCTTAACCGAGGGTAAAAAAGCAGTTGTTATTCCGGCAAAAACGGTTCCGCAGGGAATCACTGCCCTGATCAATTTCATTCCGGACCATGATGCAGAGACTAATGCCGAAGCTATGACAGAATCACTTGACAGTGTAAAAACCGGAGAGGTCACCTATGCCGTAAGAGATACCGTGATCGACGGCCGGGAGATCAGGAACGGTGACATAATGGGGATAGGAGACCACTCAATCCTCGCGGTAACACGGTCTGTAGATCAGACCGTGAAGGAGATGCTCAAGGCGCTTGTTGATGATGAGTCGGAGCTTATTACCCTGTATTACGGCGATGATATAGAGGAGCATGAAGCTGAGAAGCTAAAGGAACAGCTGGAGGATATGTGGCCGCTTCTTACGGTTGAGACCCAGTACGGCGGACAGCCGGTGTACTATTATATTTTATCCGTAGAGTAAAACAGGAGGCCGGGTCCGGTCGGTTATGACCTCATATTCCGGGGGTTTTCAAAAAACAGTTTATGGATCTGAATTCTGATATAAAGACATTAAAGGGTGTGGGAGAGAAGACCGCCGCTCTGTTTAACAGGGTGGGCGTCTTTTCTTTATGGGATCTTTTAATGTATGTGCCGAGAGACTATGAGTTATTACCTCCCGTAATAAGCTGCTCCGGACTTAGGGGCGGCGAGAGTGCCGCTGTTCTTTTAACCGTAAAAACAGAGCCCAGGGTAATACACGTGAAGCACCTGTCCATACTTTCCGTCACCGCGGCAGACGGATCCGGGAATGCTGTCATACTGAAGTGGTTTAATTCCCCATATCTGAAAAAAATCCTGAAACCGGGCTTTACCCGGGTGTTTTACGGGAGAGCAGGGATGCACAATTCAGCTATGGAGCTGGAGCATCCGAGGTTCTTTGATAAGGAGGAATATGAAAAACTAACAGGTGTTATGCAGCCTGTTTATGCCCTTACAAAGGGGCTTTCTTCAAAGAGCATAAAATCAGCTGTGGATAAGGTATTAAAGGAGTGTGCCATAGAAGACTTTCTGAGTCCAAAGGAGAGGGAGGAGCTTGGGCTTATGGAGTTACTTCCGGCGATCAGGACTCTTCACAGCCCGGCGGTAAGGGAAGATATCATAAGAGCAAGAAAAAGGATTTCCTTTAACGAATTTCTGGAATTTATCCTTAATATCAAAAGGATCAAGGCAGAAAAGGGAAATACGGCCAATTCATTTATTATCCCGGTTTCTGCCGCCGCGGGAAGGATAAGCGAATCCCTTCCCTATTCCCTTACGGCGTCACAGAAAAAGGCATTTTCGGACATTATGAGGGACATGGGTGGAGAATGTCCTATGAACCGGCTTCTGCAGGGGGATACGGGAAGCGGTAAAACAATAGTTGCTTTTCTCGCGATGGCGGCCGCTGCGGAAAACGGCTTTCAGGCGGCGATAATGGCACCTACGGAGGTTCTGGCAAGGCAGCATGCAGAGAAGCTAGTGAGCCTTACAAAAAAGGCAGGGCTGCCCTTCAGAACGGTATTGCTTACAGGATCCTTAAGCGCAAAGGAAAGAAGAGAGGCGAGAGCCGAGATCGAAAGCGGGGAAGCGCAGCTTATAGTGGGGACACACGCCCTTATTCAGGAAGGGGTTATTTTCAAGGATCTGGCTCTTGCAGTGACGGATGAGCAGCACCGTTTCGGAGTTAAGCAAAGAGAAACTCTATCCGGCGGAAGTCCGGAGGACAGCGGACAAAGCATTAGCGAAAAGATCCCCCATGTGCTCGTGATGTCGGCAACTCCCATTCCCCGGACACTCGCCATAATCCTCTATGGGGATCTGGATATAAGCATAATGGATGAAATGCCTGAAAAAAGGCTTCCGATAAAGAACTGTGTGGTTGGTACCGACTACAGGAAAACTGCCTATTCATTTATACTTAAGGAAATTGAAAAGGGACATCAGGCCTATGTGATCTGTCCGATGGTGGAGGCCTCCGAGGCTGTAGGCAGCGAAAATGTTAGCGATTATTCGGAGAAGCTGAGAAGTATTTTCGGCGCAAAGGTACGCGTGGGCCTTCTTCACGGAAGGATGAAAAACAGGGAAAAAAACGAGGTAATGGAGCGCTTTGCCTCCGGGGTTATAGATGTCCTGGTTTCCACAACCGTGGTCGAAGTGGGGGTGGATGTGCCTAATGCTACGGTTATGATGATAGAAAATGCCGAGAGATTCGGGCTCTCGTCCCTTCACCAGATAAGGGGAAGAGTCGGACGGGGAGGCAGTCAGGGCTACTGCATCTTTGTGGACACCTCGGGAAAGGAAAAGGAAAACGATCGTCTGTCGATCTTAAATAAGACCAACGACGGCTTCAGGATAGCTGATGAGGATCTGAAGCTCAGGGGGCCCGGGGATCTTTTCGGTATAAGGCAGTCCGGGGATATGGACTTCAGAGTGGCTGATATCTATAATGACGCAGATATGCTGCGGCTTGCTGCGGATTTTTCAAAAAGGATAAGCCGGGAAACAACTGCAAAGCTTGAAAAATATGCACACTATGCCGGAAACGTGACTTTATAGCGAGCCATAAGCTATATATAACAACCGTTCTTTTGTATACACCGGAGAGGATCGCAGGAAATAATATCTGCAGGAATTCCTGCAGAAAGTCCCGGAAAGTGCATAGACAGCACTATTCCGGGGCGCCGGATGTGCCGGAAAAGCGCCAAACTGTGTTATTCCGGGATGAGGCAGTGTCACCCTGAGACGTTATCCTGTCATTCTGAGGGCGCAGCCCGAATGAGGCAGTGTCATTCTGAGGGCGCAGCCCGAATGAGGCAGTGTCATTCTGAGGGCGCAGCCCGAAGAATCTTTACGAAAACACTATTGGTATAAAACAATTTGAAAGGATCGATAAATGGAAAATAAGATCGGTAATAGACTGTCCGCCTTGAGAAAGGCTATGAAGAAGGAAAACATTAATGCATACTACATCACGACAGCGGATTTCCATGATTCCGAGTATGTAAGCGCTTACTTCAAGGTGAGGGAGTATTTCTCCGGCTTTACAGGCTCAAACGGAAATCTCCTTGTGATGGAGGACAGGGCGTATCTCTGGACTGACGGGCGCTATTTCGTACAGGCGGAAAATGAGCTTAGGGGAAGCGGCATTGAGCTTATGAAAATGGGTGAAAAGGACGTTCCCGATATATATGAATTCCTGAAGAACAATCTGAAAGCCGGTGAAGTACTTGGCTTTGACGGAAGAACTGTCACGGCATCAGCAGGGAAAAGACTGAAAAAAGCCTGTGAAGAGGCTGCCGGAGAACAAAAAAGTAAGAATACAAAGAGCGATAAACAAAAGAGCGGCGATAAACAAAAGAGCGTCGATAAAAAAATCAGCGGAAATAATAAAAAAAAGCGGGGCAGGATCAGTTTTAAGAAAGATATCACCTGTGATATTTTCAAAAGACCTGCTTTTCCCCATAGCAGGGCTGAGGTATTAAGTGATGAGCTCTGCGGGGAGAGCCCTTCGTCAAAACTAAAGAGGGTACGGGAAAAGCTAAAGGAGAAGGAGGCTGAGGCTCTGCTCCTTACAAAGCTTGACGACATCATGTACTTATACAATATCAGGGGAAATGATGTGGAGTACAATCCCGTGCTTATGAGCTATGCCTATATTTCGGAGGATGTCTCCGTTCTTTTCCTTCAACAGGAGGCGGTTACGGCAGATCTTAGGCAGCACCTTGACAAGGCCGACACCATGATACTGGATTACCGGAACATAGAAAGATTCATCGGCAATCTGGAACCGAAAACACGCGTTATGATTGACGAAAACAGGGTTAATTACTGTATTTATAAGAGCCTTAAGCGGAACTGCCGGATAATATCGGAGCCCAATCCCACGGAAGAGATGAAAGCTGTAAAAAATGAAACAGAGCTTAAGAATATGCGGGAGATATTCCTTAAGGACAGCGCCGCAGTAACAAGATTCATACTCCGTTTAAGAAAAGGTATCGGAAATGAAGATTTTACCGAGGACTCGGCTGCTGACCTTCTTTTAAGGCTCAGAAAAGAGATCCCGGAATTCAGGGATCTTTCCTTCGGAACCATAAGCGCTTACGGGGAGAACGCCGCAATGATGCACTACGAGCCCGGGATGAACGGTGAAGTCAGGCTGAAGGCGGAAGGGATGCTTCTTGTGGATTCGGGTGCCCAGTATAACGGCGGCACCACGGATGTTACAAGGACTATAGTACTTGGCGGGATATCAGAAGAAGCAAGGCGTGACTATACCCTGACAGCCTGCGCTATGCTCAACCTTATGAATCTAAGGTGGCTTGCGGGATGCACGGGTCAGAACATCGATATAATTGCAAGGAAACGCATGTGGGATGAGGGAAAGGACTATAAGTGCGGCACGGGCCACGGTGTGGGTTATATCCTCAATGTCCACGAAGGACCACATAGTATCAGGTGGAAGGCAGGAGAAAGGGCTGTAGAGCTGGAGAGCGGGATGTGTGTTACCGACGAGCCCGGAGTTTACAGAGCCGGTAAGTACGGCATCAGGATAGAAAACCTGCTGGTAGTAAGAGAGGACATAGAGACAGAGGACGGGCAGTTTCTGTCATTTGAAAACCTGACATTTGTACCCATTGACGATAAGGGAGTAGACAGATCCATAATGACGGAGGAGGAGCTTGGATACTATACTTCTTACCAGAGGTCAGTATGTGAGGCAATGGAACCGTTTCTGACCGAAGGGGAGATGGCGGAACTAAAGGAATATGTGGGCCAGGTGAGCGCCCCTTCACCGTTTGACTCCTAGCTTTCGCCAGGTGGGTGACCATCGTCTGAACCGCTGTCTTCCGATGCCGCTTTTTTTCGGAAAACGAAAAGAAGCGAAAAGGTTTCGGCCTGACATTGGTAAAGATCATCCGGTTTCCCGTTTAAAATCAATGTAGGTTCAAATTGGCAAAGGGTTATCGCATCACCCAGCAATATAAGTATACCATGATACGGTTGTTTTATCACGGGTTTGAATGTAGAATTATCTGGACACAGGGTGGTATACGAAACAGTTCATTCTTGTCATCCTGATCTGCGAAACCATATACGAGAGACGGGAAAGAGTCCTTGTATTTACGCAGTATAAGGAGATAATTACCTTCCTTATGGATTTTCTTGAAGGCATCTTTGAGGCGGAGGGGCTCTATATTCATGGCGGAGTTCCGGTGGCAAAGAGACAAAAATACGTTGACAGGTTTAACGGCGAGGACTATGTTCCCTTTATGATACTCTCATTAAAGGCCGGCGGTACAGGCCTGAACCTGACGGCTGCAAATCATGTGATACACTTTGACAGATGGTGGAATCCGGCAGTTGAGAATCAGGCTACCGACAGGGCGTACCGCATAGGACAGGATAAGTCCGTCATAGTCCATAAGTTTGTAACTACGGGTACGATAGAGGAGAAGATAGACCAGATGATCCGCGACAAGACAGACCTCGCCGAATCCGTCATCGGTCTTGGCGGCGAAAACTGGATCACTGAGATGAGTAATGATGAGATCATGGGGATGCTGAGACTCAACCTGTAGCAGCCCGTCATTCTGAGGGCGGAGCCTAGCCTCTGTCATTCTGAGGGCGGAGCCCGAAGAATCTTCTACAAGTAGTTGATCATTAATGAGCAGATACTGGGATGATATGACTGTCTATTCGCAGCCGAGTGCCGGGGAACTCCGGGCAAAGGCACGGGACAGTGTAAAAAGAGCCGGAAAAAAAGGAAAGGATTATGAGCCTGTGCGCTGTAATACAAGGCGCGGTCCAATCTGTGAAACATGGTGGGGACAGGCCTGGTGTGGGAACCTTGAAAGGTATGCGGACTACGCTAACCGTATCGACAGGGGTAAGAGCTATGTAAGAAGCGGCGTAGTGATCGATCTTAATGTAAGCGAGGGGAAAGTCACGGCAAAGGTGCAGGGCAGGTGAAGAGCACCCTATAAGGTGGAGATCAGGATCGGAAGGCTTCCGGAGGAGCAGTGCCAGGCTATAATTGAACGCTGCTCCAGGAAGATTGAAAGTCTGGAAACTCTGGTAAAGGGTGAGTTTCCGGATGAGCTGAAGGATATATTCACAGAAAAGGGTGGTCTTTTCCCGACACCGAGGGACATTTCCTTTAGCTGCAGCTGTCCTGACTGGGCGATGATGTGTAAGCACGTCGCGGCGGTAATGTACGGCATAGGCGTTCGTTTTGACGAGAACCCTTTCTATTTCTTCACTCTACGGGGCATAGATCCCGACCGCTTCATAAGCGTGGCGGTGGAAAGCAGTGTGGAAAGAATGCTGGAACACGCGAATGTCAAATCAGACAGGATAATAAGGAACGAAGATCTGACAGAGCTTTTTGGGGTGGTCTGAAAACTAATCACAGGATAAGCAGGACGTGGATAAATTTATCAATGAAAAAACAAAAAGAGTGCTAATTGTGATTCTGGGCATACTGTCTGTTGTCTCTTTGATCAAGGGGATAATGAATGCTGCAGAGTCTTCGGTGGACTTTCTGTATAATGATTTTCAAAGCGCGGTATTTCAGCATGACTATTACAATGCACAGTTCCCCTTTACCTTTTGGATGATGTTCTTCTTTGCGCTGTTTAGCGCAGAGATTGCTAAGAATATCTGGATCTTCTGTAATCTCGTATTTACCGCGGTTATTATCGTCCTTATCAGGAAGACTTTTTTGAAAGCAATGCCCGGGACCGACTACTGTATCCTGGTGCTTATGATGATAGCGGGAGGTGCCTGGAGGACAAATATAAGTAACGGCCAGTATAAGCTGGCGTTTTTTATGTTCTATCTCCTTGCCGTTTTTTTTCTGGACTATGGGGATGGAGTTACAGGGTCGTTTTTTTCAAGGCACAGAGACTGTGTCGCAGGTTTGTTCCTTTCAATGACAGCATTCCAGTATACCCTGGCCGTACCCCTTGGGGTTTACTTTATTTACAGGAAAAGGTTTATGGTGATGGTGTCGGCATTTTTCCCTCTTGCATTGTCATTTATTGGCAGTGCATGGTGGTTTGGGGGTGTCAGAAATATCACGCTGAAACAGCTGGGATTCTCCCGGCAGCTGACAGCGGAGGGAGATGTTGACATCCAGTCAGTTTTGGGATTGGGAAATCTTGTGATACCGATTTTTCTGGCAGGAGTGCTGTTTCTCATCATTCTGGCATATGTGATAAAATGGAAAAGCAATGATGATACCCTGTTTTTCAGCATTGCCCTGATGACAGCATATGCCACAGCTTATCAGCGTATTTACAGTTTTTTCATCCTTATTATCCCGCTGGGACTTTTATGGATGATGTATAATGAGGATCCGAAAGACAGAGCGGTTCTTATCGCTTCGTGTCTGATGCTGTTGCTAACTACTACGGTGTTTTTCTCCAGAACAGCCTCAGAACAGCTTGGGCTGATGCTTACAAGGATCCTGTTTTATCCTGCATATGGAATGCTGCTTTTCATTGCGTTCCGGAGGGGATTGGTGTTTAATGAGCGGTAAAATTCAATCTGTTTGTGTACTTCTGACCACATATAACAGGGCTGATGTGACTATAAAAGCGCTGAATTCCATAGATGACGAGAGTCTTCGGATCGATTATCTCGTGGTTGACGATGCCAGCTCCGACGGTACAAGGGCGGCGCTCCGGGACTGGAATAATACAGACACAGATAACGTAACACGTGATACTAATGAAGAGCCTCTCAGAAAAAGTAAGGGTATCCTTCACATTATCAAGGGAAGCGGCAGCCTTTACTGGGCAGGCGGAATGCGGAAAGGAATGGAGTTTCTGCTTAACGCCGATAAGAAAGCCGGGGAGACTGTCGTAAAGGAAGGCGATAAGCTTATTCGCCGAAGGGTAAAGCCCTATGATTACCTTCTTCTTATCAATGATGATGTTGTTTTTTATCCTGGGATCATAAGGAAAATGATCGAAAGGTCAAAATCAAAGGGGGATATGCCGGTAACCGGAGCCACAAGGGATAAAAAAGGAAAGGCTTCCTACGGAGGCGTGATCTACGATATGAAGAAGGCGAAGCCTCGACAGATGGATATTTCCGAAGCAGAAGAATACCCTGTTGACACAATAAATTGCAACTGTTTTCTTTTGCCTTGGGAAATTTTCAGGGAAGCGGGAGCCTTTGACAGTATGTACATACACTCCCTGGCAGACCATGATTACGGCTTTACCCTCAGTAATATGGGCTATGATATCTGGCTCACGGATTTTTATGTAGGAGAATGCGAGGATAACAGCATTAAGGGAACCTGGCGGGACAGAACCTTAAGCAGAAGTGAAAGGCTGAAAAAAAAGGAATCCGTAAAGGGACTTCCCCGGAAGCAGTGGTACTATTATCTGAAAAAGAACTTTGGCTCACGACAGGCCATCTGGCACAGTATTACGCCGTATTTACGGATATTATTCGGGAAGTAATAGTTGTGAAGAGTTGTGAAAGGTTGTGAAAGATTTTTGAAGTTGTGAAAGGTTGTGAAACCTTTTCGAGGGAAATATGGGAACTTATCTGAATCCGGGAAACAGCGGATTTGCGGAAAAAATCAGAACCGAATATGTGGATAAGACGGGGCTTATCAGTCTCATCAACTCCACTATCAATACAAACGAGAAGCTGACTTGTATAAGCAGACCGCGGCGCTTCGGAAAGTCCTATGCGGCTCAGATGCTCTGCGCATATTACGATAAAAGCTGTGATTCGGAGGAATTATTCAGTGATTTTTCTATTGCAGGAGATGAGAGCTACAGGGAGCATCTGAATAAATATGATGTGCTGTATCTTGATATTAGCGGAATACTCGGAGAGGTTTCTTCCGACAGAATAGTACAATTTATCAGGAAAAGTATTACTGTTGAGATAGAGTCACAGTATCCCGGCGTGAAAATAGAAGAAAGCTTTGCAGCTACTCTTGTTAACCTCGTAGATCATACCGAGAATAAGCTTGTTATGATCATAGATGAATGGGATTCACCTGTAAGAGAATCGGGGGATAATCCGGAAGCAGAGAAAAGATACTTTGAATTTCTCCGCTCCTTATTCAAAAACAGCGGAACCACATCAAAGATATTTGCTGCGGTCTATATGACCGGGATTTTGCCGATAAAAAAGGACAGAACCGGTTCCGCGGTTTCTGATTTTATGGAGCGTTCAATCCTTGATCCCAGGGACTTTGCAGGGTATTACGGGTTTACGGAGGATGAGGTAAAGGGATTATGCAAGAAAAGCGGAAGAAGCTTTGAAAGCATGAAAAAATGGTATGACGGTTATACCATAGGGGAGAGGGAGTCCATATACAATCCTTATTCGGTTATGGAAGCCGTGAGATCAGGTAAATACAGATCCTATTGGAAAAAGACCTCTGCGGCTGAAACCCTTATGACCTATATAGATCTGGATTTCGAGGGGCTGCAGGGAGAGGTCGCAAGACTTGTCGCCGGGGAGGAGATTCCTGTAAGTACCGAATCCTTTGAAAACGATATAAACACATTTAGGGGAAAGGATGACGTTCTTACCCTCCTTATCCATCTCGGCTATCTCACCTTCAGGGAGGTGCCGGCCTCATACAATGCGGATGATGAGGAGACCATAAAGCTTGCAAGGATTCCCAATGAAGAGGTACGTTTTGAATTTGAAAGCATACTTAGAAAGTCATCACACAGAGCCCTGATCGGGCTTATAAAAAGATCTGATGCTCTGCTTGATGATACGATCGCAGGACTTGAGGAGAAGGTGGCGAAAGCAATTCAGGAAGTGCATGATTCAGAGTATGCTCCTACATTTTATAATGATGAACAGAGTCTTAGATATGTGATAAAGCTTGCCTACATTTCCTGTGTGGATAAATATGCAAAGGTAGAGGAGCTGCCATCGGGACACGGGGTCGCAGATGTGGTTTTCATTCCGAAAAGAAATTCCGCCCTTCCCGCAATGGTAGTGGAGCTAAAATGGAACCACTCCTCAGAGGATGCGATTATGCAGATAAAGGACAGAAACTACCTCTCCGTACTGAAAAACTACGGCGGTGAGATCCTATCGGTTGGAATAAGCTATGATGAAAAAACCAAGATCCATAGCTGCAGGATAGAGAGAATAAGATTATAGAAAATGAAGGTATTTTATGATTATCAGGCACTTGTTATGCAGAGATTCGGCGGAATCTCCAGATATTATCGGGAACTGATAGAAAAACTTGAAAATCGTGAAAATCTCGAAATAAATATAAAGTGTTTCCTGAGCCAGAATGAGTATTTCAGATCTTTTCCGGGTGTCAACACGGTCAGACCGTATCATTGGCGTTTAGGAAAGATAATAGGGGGGCTAAACAGGATATTATCCCAAAATATCATTGAGAAAGATGGATACGATATTATCCACCCCACTTATTACGATCCGTATTTCCTCGGGAATAAAAAAGCCAGAAAAGTGGTGACCATTCATGATATGACTCAGGAGCTTTTCCCTGAGTATTATTCGAATGATCCCATTATTGAAAAAAAGAAGCGGAATATTTACGAATCTGACCATATTATCGCTATTTCCGAAAACACAAAGAGCGATATACTTAAGCTTTATCCTGATATTGATCCTGAGAAGATAACAGTAATCTATCATGGTTCCACTGTCTTGAATTCAAGTGACAGACAGTCAGGGATACGGCTTCCTGAAAAGTATGTACTGTTTGTAGGGGAAAGGTATTTATACAAAAATTTCAGGAAATTCTATGAAGCCATGCTTCCTATATTGGAAGACAGCAGTATCCACATTGTCTGCTCGGGAGGAGGCAGCTTCCGTAAAGATGAAATGGAATTGTTCGGAAGGTATTCGGAACGCATTCACCAGTATTCCATGAATGATTCGGATCTTCGGAAAGCTTATGAGAATGCGGTTTGTTTTGTGTTTCCTTCACGCTATGAAGGATTCGGCCTTCCGGTGCTGGAAGCTTTCGAATGCGGATGTCCGGTCGTGATGAGTAATACCAGTTCCCTGCCCGAGGTTGGGGGAGACGCAGCAGACTACTTTGATCCTGACGATATTAATTCCATAAGAGAATCCGTCAGTACTGCCATATCAGAATCAGAAAAGAACAGAAGTGCAGAAATGAAGGAAAAGAGACAGAATCAGAGGAAGAAGTTTTCCTGGGATATAGCCGCAGAGAAAATGTATAACTGTTATCAGAGGATAATGTAATGAACGAATTTGTCAGAAAGGCAGAGGATGTCCGGGGCACTATGATAAATTATTCAGGAAAAAAAGGCCCGCTGATATCGGTAATTATCCCGGTATTTAATACAGAAAAATATCTGGCTGAGTGTCTGGAGTCGGTATTAAATCAGACTTATCATAAGCTGGAGGTAATTATAATAGATGACGGATCAACGGATTCAAGCGGGGAAATAATTGACAGATTTGCCGCTGAAGATGAACGGGTAAAGGCAGTTCATAAGGAAAACATGGGAAGATCAGCTGCCAAAAATGACGGTCTGGATCTGATGACAGGTGAGTACTTTACGTTCCTGGACTCGGATGATGTTCTGGAAAGGGATGCGTTAAATACCCTTGCGGATGCTGTAGATAATGGCAGTGAGATCATTATAGCAAGGCTCAGGAAGTTTATAGGGAAAAGCGATATCCCCTGTGAGCCGGAATCCTTCGATACATATGATATTTCCCGAAAAGAGCTTTTAGAGTGCTTTGCTCTGGACAATATGCATATAAAAATGGATAATTTTGTGATCGATAGAGGAGCCGTAGCCAAGCTTTATCCTGAGGAGCTGAAGAATGTCAGATTTCCCTGCGATCTAAGCTATGCAGAGGATTATCTGTATTCCCTGGAGACGATTTTAGCTGCCCGGGCATATCGTTATGTAGATAAGGTGATCTACAGATACAGAAAATATGAGGAGGAAGAGAAGCATTTCTGGAGAGATTTTGAAAGGTTTTCACTCCAGGGGGTTGATTCCAGAAAGCGGGCGCTAAAGCTTGTAAGAGAAAAAGAAAAGGATATCTACGAAGATTTTCTCTTACGTACATATTACTCGGTTCTCGACACATACTGCAGCTGCGTGAGGCTCGGATACCGGGAATCCGCAGAAAAAATATCAAAAGAACTGGACATTATAAAAAAAGAACTCCATAATAGTCCTTCTGTAAAGGAGCTTGGATTTTTTAGGAGGAAGAAGCTGGAAATATCCTTTATTTCATACAGGCTATATGCAGGGCTGTACAATTGTCTGTTTAAGCTGCGTTCATACCGTAAATAAGCAAAGTGACATCTTACTACGAGGACAGTGAGAAGAAAAACGATTATGAAGACATTTAATACCACAGCGGTATGTATTCCGCAGAAGCACAAAATTACAAAGCAAATAATCACAATTATGCAAAATAAAATACCGCAAAAAAGCAAAACGCTCTCTTGTTGTGCGGTTTACAGAGTGGTACAATAGTTTTACCGGAGCAAAAGAGAAGTGGAAAGAGAATACATTACCAGAATAGCAGACGGGGAGCTTAATACGAAATTAGGTGTATTTGGAGCCGTGCATATTGTTGGCCCTAAATGGTGCGGAAAAACAACCACAGCTGAGCAACATTGCAAAAGCGCATTAAAGCTTCAGAAGGATCCGAATAAGGAAGGTCTGATAGAGACATCCAGAATCAATCCGGCAGTACTCCTTAACGGAGAAAAGCCAAGACTTATTGATGAGTGGCAGGATGCGCCAAATCTTTGGGATGCTGTAAGGGTATATTGTGATGATAACCATGCGAGAGGGCAGTTTGTTCTTACAGGTTCAACATCAAGGAAGATCATAACCAGTCATACGGGAACCGGCAGGATCTCCAAATTAAAAATGTATCCAATGAGTCTATATGAGTCCAAAGAATCTAACGGAACGGTTTCTCTGTCTGAACTATTTAATAATAAGAATGCTCTTGAGGACGGTTGTGTTTCTGATCTCACTATTGATGGATTAATTGCTGCGGCCTGCAGAGGCGGATGGCCGGAGAGTGTCATTATAGGAAATATTGACTCAGGTATTATGATAGCGAGAGACTATTACGAGCAGATATATGAAGAAGATATGTATCATGTTGATGATGTGAAGCGCAACAAGGAAACAATGAAGGCGCTTCTTAGATCGTATGGGCGTAATCTTGCAACCATATCCAAAAACTCAAGTATTATGGCTGATGTGTCTGCCACCAACAGCATCTCTGATGTCACATTCGCAGATTATCTGGATGTTCTTGAGAGATTATTCATTATTGAAGATATACATGGCTGGTGTCCATCTATACGCTCAGCCACTGCAATAAGAAACGGAAGAAAGCGGATGTTTGTAGACCCATCAATTGCGGTGGCATCTCAGGGGGCATCACCGGAAATATATAGTTTGGATCTCAAGACCTTTGGCTTTGTTTTTGAATGTCTGTGTATGAGAGACTTAAGGATATACTCATCTTCCCTGGATGGCAATCTGTCATATTATCGTGACCGTTACGGACTTGAAGCAGATGCGGTACTTCATCTTGCAGACGGGAGATATGCACTTATTGAGATAAAACTCGGAGCACATGAAATAGAGGAAGGCGCTAAGCATCTGAATGAACTGGAACGGCTGATAAGCAAATATAACGAAAGGGAAAAGCAATGCCCGCTAAGAAAGCCGGATCTGAAAGTGATCATCACCGGAACAAAGTATGGTTATAAACGTGAGGACGGGGTTTTTGTAATACCTATTGGCTGCCTGAAAGATTAGCTGATTATGTGGTAATGTCGTTGGATTTAGCAGGATAGGGAAGGGGCTCAGGTCGTAGACAAAGTGCTTTTTGAGTATACTGCATAATAGATGAAAGCAGTATCAGGTGTGAAGAATAATGGATCAAATGGATAAGGAACCTCTGATCTCCGTCATTGTGCCGGTTTATAATGTTGAGAGATACTTAAAGAAATGTGTCGACAGCATTGTGACGCAGACATATCGGAATCTTGAGATAATACTGGTTGATGACGGGTCCACCGATCGATCCGGAGAGATTTGCGACGAACTGACCCGTACAGATGACAGGATCAGGGTCATCCACAAGGAGAACGGAGGGCTATCATCCGCAAGAAATGCAGGACTTGATGTGATGTCCGGTGAATTTGTTTCGTTCATTGACAGTGATGATTATATCTCAGAATCTTATATAGAATGCCTGTATAAGAGACTCAGTGAAGATGGGTCGGATATGGTGATCTCCGGGTATACGACCTGTGACGAGGACGGAAACAGTATCGGAAGATTCAGCTCCGGATGCAATATAACAATTGACCGGAAGGAGTATTGGGACTGGGTAATACTCGGAAACCGGGAGACTGTTCTATACGGAGCAGTGGAAGCGTGGAGCAAAATATACAAAGCGGAAGTGCTTGAGAAATTAAGGTTTCCGATTACACTTCATGAGGATGAAGCGATACTATATGATGTCATTGACAGATGCGCTTCCATTTCTATAATTGATGGCGCGGATTATCATTATACCCAGAGAACCGGCAGTATAATGCATAAGCAATATTCAGTGGCAAGGATGGAAGCCTCGGATATTTTTATTAAAAGAAGTCTGAGGTTTTTATCCGGTGGATATCAGAAATATGCAGAATGCACATTGATGATTGCCGCCATGTATATGCTTGAAGGAATAAACAGCGTTCCGGATGATGCAACTGGAAAGAAAGAATCACAGAACCTCCTTCTGCGTAATTTCAAGGACGTTGGGAGCAAGGTGAGAAAAAAATCCGTTTCCTGGAAATTCAGGATTAAATCTTTCATTTTTTCATTATCTCCCAGGCTGTTTCAACTGGTATTTGATTCTTGATTTTCAAATCGACTATTGCGTCTTTGCTATGCAGAGTATGGGAGTTTGAGAGTTTTAGACACTTGAAGATACAGAGAATAAAGATATTAAATTGAATACAAACCCTATGAATATAGAAAAAAATACCGATCATTTACCCTTTTTCAGCATACTTGTACCGGTATACAATAAGGAGACAGAGCTTGAAAAATGCCTCGATTCCATACTCGGGCAGTCCTTTGGAGATCTTGAGGTTATTGCTGTTGATGACGGATCAGAGGATAATTCTTATGAAGTGCTGAAGGGTATTGCAGGGAAGGATAAGAGGGTAAAGATCCTTCGGAATGAGAAGAATAAATCCCTTATTGCATCCAGAATAACGGCTATGAAGGAGGCAAGAGGGAAATATATACTGAATATTGACAGTGATGACTTTATTGAAAGAGAAACCTGTAAAAAACTTCACGATGATTTATCAAATTCGGGCTGTGACATCCTTGCATTTGGTTATGTAGAGGAACCGTCAGGTAATACCGGTTATAATCCTGATCCCGGGGATGATATACTAAAGTCAGTTATGGAAAGGCAGTTTCCCCATAATCTTTGCTTCAAGTGTTGTTCCGGAATACTTATTAAACGTTTTTTGGAAAAATGTGACAGCTTTTATTGCAATATGTCAGAGGATATGTATTTTTCCACGTTATTGATCGATTTAGCTTCTTCATTCAGGAAGATTGATGATGTTTTTTATCATTATGTAAAAAGCGATGGAATGACCAGCCGGAGGAAAATCACACATCGACAGCTTGACAATATGGTGATTTCTGTTACAAATAAGTCCGTATATCTAAAAAAGTATATGGAAAGCTATAATCCGAAGATGCTTCCGTTTTGTAATACGGATTATGAGAATGACATTAATTTTATTGCCCGTCTAATAAGAGAAAGTGAAGACAGCCTCTATAACAGACTGGAGAATCTTGAATATCTTGATGAGAGACTCGGGACGGAATTTGGAAAGAAATATGCAGAAAAGATCGAAAAGGATGCAGAAAGATATAATTATGTAGTTGATTCAAGCTTTGGAAAAACCTTGATGATTTTCTCGGCATTTATTGGAAAAAGAGTAAAAGAAAAGATAAGAAAGATAATGGGTTTTGAGAAATGAAGACTATAAGGATAAATGCCTGCGATTTCTGGCCGGATTTTGATATTAAAGAGCATTTTTTTGGCGTTCTTCTTTCGAAGTATTATAATTTAGAGATATCTGATGATCCGGATTATGTATTCTGTTCGGTATTCTCAAGGGATTTTCTAAGGTATGATAATGCTGTCAGGATTTTCTATACAGGAGAATGTCAAAGCCCGGATTTCAATTTGTACGATTATGCTATTGGCTTTGATTATTTAAGCTACGGAGACAGATATTTAAGATATCCTCTTTGTATTCTGGATGATGATAGGATTGATACCGCCGTCTCCAGAGGCGGGGTGTGTGTACCAGACGATATTTCGAAGAAGGAAGGATTTTGCAGCTTTGTCTATTCGAATAGTGAATCCGATCCTATGAGAAAAACTCTGTTCGAAAGACTAAGTCGATACAAGAAGGTAAGTGCAGGCGGAAAATACCTGAATAATAACGGAAATAGTGTAGATTCAAAAATTGACTTCGAAAAGAAGCATAAGTTTTCCATAGCCTGTGAAAACTATTCATTTCCCGGATATACTACGGAAAAGATAATGGATTCATTTTCAGCCGGTACTATTCCGATATACTGGGGTGATCCGAGAATAGGAGAAGTATTCAATACGGATTCATTTGTGAATGTTATGGATTTTCCTTCTGTCGAAGAAGCTGTAGCCTATGTGGAAGCTCTGGATCAGGATGAAGCTGAGTATCTTCGGGTTAGAAACAGTCCGATTTTTATCGATCAAGATTACAAAATGAAAATGCAGGATAGCATGGTTCACTATTTAAGAAATATTTTTGAACAGGATAAAGAAGATGCATTGCGAAGGAACAAGGGGTGCTGGGGAAGAAAATACGAAAAGATGCAAGATAGGACGCAAAGTACTATTTTTTCAAAGATGATGAACCTGGTAGGGCGATGATCACTTCGTTTTTAGAGAGATGAAAACAATGCATATAGTAAGATTTCAGGGAGGATTTGCTAATCAGTTATTTCAGCTAGCCTTCTATTATAAATTAATTGAAGACCAAGGTCAGGATAATGTATTTGCCGATCTATCATTTTATGATGGGAATAATGATCACGGCGGATTTAAGTTGGATCCCTTTGTAAATCTTAAACTCCGTTCTAAGCTGCCGAAAGACATATTGTATATTACTGAGAAAAATATTGATAAGATATCATCTGGAAAATCGATGGCATATTATTATAACGGGTACTGGCAGGACAGATCTTTTTTTCCGAAAGACCTGTCTTTTCTTGATAGGATTTTTAGCAGAGATAAGCTCGATTCAAGGAGTCTTGGATTTCTGGAGAGAATAGAAAAATCAGCCTCGGTTTCCATTCACGTCAGACGTGGCGATTACATTGATAATTATAAGCATGGAAATATTGCAAATAAAGCTTATTTCGAAAACTCTATAAAGTATCTGTTTGATCGGGTTAAAAATCCGAACTGGTTTGTGTTTTCCGATGATATTGACTGGTGTAGGAATAATCTGTCATTCCCTGGAGGAGTAGTAGAATATGTGGAGGGAAATGAAAATGCGGTGCAAAATGATATCTTCCTTATGAGCTGCTGCAGGAATAATATTATTTCCAATTCATCATTTAGCTGGTGGGCACAGGAGATAAACCATAATACGGATAAAATAGTTGTTTCCCCTGAATACTGGTATAATGATGGGGAGAAATCATTAAATACAGAAAACGCTGTTCACATACCGAATGTTCCATATGTAGATACGGAATCTACAAATCCAAGATTCAGTATTATTATTCCTGTATACAATTGTGCATACTGTATTAGGAGATGCCTTTCAACTGCACTTAATCAAACAATTCCCAATATAGAGATAATTGCAGTAGATGATGGTTCGGAGGATTCGTCTTTAAGTATTCTTAAGGAGTATTCCAGGAGAGATAAGAGATTAAAGCTTATCGTAAAGGAAAAGAACGAATCACTTCTTTCAGCCAGGCTTGCTGGAATGAAGGCTGCATTTGGAGATTACATCCTTTTTTTGGACAGTGATGATTATCTATCGTTAGCTACTTGCGAAATACTACTAAGCTATATTGAAAAAAACAGTTCAGATATTATTGAATTTCCTTATTATTTAGAACCGGAAAAAAACATTGTAAAAAGCTTATATGATGATGTTCTTCCGAAGGAAAAGAATTTTTTCATAAAAAATGAAATTAAAAAACTAACAGAGAGTATTATTTCCGGAAAAGCACCTCATACCGTCTGGAACAAATGTTATTCCGGGAAACTAATAAAGCGTTTTATTTGTAAGGCTGATGATTTTTATTGCAACATGTCTGAGGATATATACTACACTTCCGCATTATTTACTTTAGCGGACAGTTATTGTAGAATCGACGAGATACTTTATCATTATTTGAATCATGGCGGGATGTCAACAGACTATGGTTCGATGGTTGATAATATTTCAAGGATAGTTGAGTCTGTTGCAAATAAAAACAGTTATCTTCAATCTTTTCTAAAGAAAAATGATAGTACAAAGCTGGCATTATTTGAGGGATCAATACATAATGAAATTGGTTGGATCGCCAGGTGCTGTAAACAAAGCGAAAGATCATTACGTGACAAATTGAATGCTCTATATTTAATTGATAAATGCTTTGGCACAGGTTATGCTGAAAAATTTGAGGAATATTATAAGCAGCTGGATAATTATGTTAAATCAGGCAGAAAGCGCCGGTTCAAGCTTCTCATTAAGGAGCTTGCATTCGTTTTTGCCGGTAAGAAAAACGGAAATCTAGAAGAGCCCTGAGCTTTTTGAAATTTAGCAAAAGAAGGGAAATAATTGGTGTTTTGCTGTGATGCCTACAGTTTCTGTTATTATATCAACGTATAATAGGGCGAACTATCTTGAAAACACAATAAAGTCTATTCTTTGCCAGACCTTTAGAGATTTTGAAGTGTTGGTTTGTGATGATGGTTCTGACGATAATACGGAAGAGTTGGTAAGAAGCTTAATAAAACATGACTCCAGAGTGAGATATTTTAATTGCGGTCATAACGGAAGGCCTGCCATACCCAGAAATGTTGGAATACAAAATGCCAAGGGTGAATGGCTGGCGTTTGATGATGATGATGATGAATGGAATCCGGTCAAGCTTGAAGTACAGCTTTATCAGGCAGAAAAGAAGAATATTAAGGCGATATGTACAAATGCATTCATTGTAGAAAAAGGTATTAATACCGGAAGAAGGTATTTTGAGTCAGAAGGAGATAGAATATACACTTTACGGGATTTAATTGATGTCAATCCAATCATTAACAGCTCTATGATGATACACAGGTCGTTATTGGATTTTTGCGTGGGATACCCGGAGGGTGAAGATTTAAAGGCTGTAGAAGACTACGCATTTTGGAAAAGAATTGCTGTAGTATCCCCTATATTATATATTTCTCTTCCATTGACAAGATACCTTATGACAAGCTCCTCCTCTATAAGGTTAAAGAAGAGCCAATCATTTGAAGATCAGAGAAGAATAGTTGATAACGATTTCCATAAGTGGCTGATGGAACAAGCATTGTACTTGAGACTTCAGGTAATAAAGGAGATGTTTTTTTATAAAGTCAGAAAGAAGCGAGATTCTATCTTGAGTTATCTCCGAAGCATATGTCTGTAAACTCATTGTAGATATACGATAACCATTTGGGGGAGAGTAAAGCGACCAAAGGATTACGCAGCAGATATGGATAAGATTGGAATACTGTACATTTGTACTGGAAGATATAGCATTTATTGGAATGATTTTTATGCATCCGTAAAGGATGATTTTCTTTATGATACAGAAAAATTTTTTTTCATTTGGACAGATGATAAGGGAATTCTCCAGAAAAACGGAAAGGAAAATATCAGAACCTTTGAACAGAAGTCTGAAAAATGGCCATTTCCTACTCTAAAACGTTTTGAGTATTTTCTTAGAGCTGAGGAAGAACTGAAAAATATGGATTATCTAATCTATATGAACGGAAATCTCAGGGTTAATCAGAGAATTGAAAAGAGGGAAATTCTTCCTGAGGAGGGTGAAGGATTGTTTGTTACGCTTCATCCTGGCTTTTTCGCAGCCCCTCCCCAGAAATATACCTACGAATCAAATCCTGACAGTTCTGCCTATGTTCCACCAGGAAAAGGAAAATACTATTTTGCCGGAGGACTTAATGGAGGCAGAACCCGGGAATATTTGATAATGATGCATTGCTTAAAGAATAGAATTGCTGATGATCTAAGTCGTGGAATAATAGCCAAATGGCATGATGAAAGTCAACTGAACGGCTATATGTATGATTACAGAGAACCATTCAAGATGCTTAGTCCGGCATACCTGTATCCGGAAGGATGGGAGCTTCCTTTCGAGGAGAAGATTACAGTGCGGGATAAGAACAAGGCCGGCGGTCATAATTATTTGAGAAATTGTACTGAATAGAGAGGATAAAGGGTGGAAAGAACAGAAATAGATAAAACGGAGTGGGATAAGATAATTACACCCAGGAAGAAGCTGTTTGATCTAAGTTTTAATGAAATATGGTGCTATAGAGGTCTTGTATTTATGCTTGTTAAACGTGACTTTATAACATATTACAAGCAGACGATACTAGGACCCTTGTGGTATCTGGTTCAGCCAATATGTTCAACCTTGATGTACCTGATAGTTTTCGGTAATTTTGCAAAAATCGGTACGGATTCAATTCCGCAGATCCTTTTTTATTTTTCCGGAACCATGCTATGGACTTTTTTCAGTGGAAACTTTGTTTCTGTTTCAAATGTGTTTTTTGAAAATAAAGGTCTTTTTGGAAAGATTTATTTTCCTAGATTAGTGGTTCCAATTTCAATAACAGTAGGAAAGATATTGAAGATGGGAATTCAGTTTTTGCTTTTTTTCTGTCTTTATTTATACTATCTCTTAAAGGGCATGATTAACTTGCCCTCTATCAACATAATTCTTTTTCCTGTTGTGATAATATGGATAGCAATGATATCCGTTGGAAGTGGGATGATCATATCTTCTATTACGACAAAGTACAGGGATATAGCTTTGGTTTTTGATTTTTTTATTTCTCTTTTAATGTATGCTACTCCTGTGGTTTATCCTGTGTCACAGGTTCCTGGGAAGCTAAGAACAGTGCTCTGCCTGAATCCGTTGTCAGCTCCAATTGAGCTATTTAGATTGGCCTTTTTTGATATGGCATCGATTCCGATCTGGTCTGTTGTTTACAGCATTTTAATGACAATACTGCTTTTGACTGTGGGCCTTATTGTATTTAATCAGAATGAGCAGATTTTTGTGGATGTTATTTGAGGATTTAAGTATGTCGGATTATGTAATAAAGGTTGAGAATGTGTCAAAATACTATAAACTGGGACAGTTCAATAATGGAACATTTTTTCGAGATATGCAATCTTGGATTGCAAGGAAAAAAGGGAAAGATGATCCAAACCGCAAAATTGGGGAAAGGTTATACGATGGGTCGGAAGATGGATTCTTTGCCCTTAATAATATCAGCTTTAATGTAATTAAAGGTGAGCGGCTTGGTATTATAGGAAAAAACGGTGCGGGAAAAAGCACCCTATTAAAACTTCTAAGTGAGATCACCAGGCCTACAAGTGGTGAAATATGCTTAAAGGGCAGGGTTGCGAGTCTTCTTGAGGTTGGAACCGGATTTCATCCCGAAATGACAGGAAGAGAAAATATTTACTTAAATGGTGCCATTCTCGGGATGAGGCGGCATGAAATTAACAGCAAACTAAATGATATTATAGAGTTTAGTGAAATAAAGGAGCACATCGACACGCCAGTAAAGCGCTATTCCAGCGGGATGTATGTCCGACTTGCCTTTGCAGTAGCTGCAAATCTTGACAGCGATATTTTGATAGCTGATGAGGTTCTTGCTGTCGGGGATGCTGAATTTCAGAAAAAGGCTATAGGAAAGATGAATGATATCAGTTCAAGTGAAGGCAGGACTGTGTTGTTTGTTAGTCATCAAATGAATGCCGTAAAATCGCTATGTGACAAGGGACTGGTTTTAAAAAAAGGTAAGATTGCTAAACTAGGTAGTATTGAAGAGTGTATAACATATTATCAGAAGGACACAGTTCAAGAAAATAAATCTGAACCTCTTTCAAATTACGATAATGAGTTTTTCAAATTAAGGAACTATACACTTGTTGATAAAGATGGAAAGGAAGTCTGCGGGATTATTGATAATAATCAAAAGACTTTTGTTCACATTGAATTTGATGTAAATAAAACACATACTGCATTTACTATTGGATATGCAATATACGATTCTATGGGTTCATTGATATTTTGGAGTTATTCTACAGATATGTATGATAAAACAAAAGAAACACATATGGGAAAAAATATTATTGAGGGAGAAGTGCCGGAACATTTTTTAAATGAGGGAGAGTATCAGATCCGATTGATGTCAAGTATCCATTTTCAAGAATGGATAATTAATCCGGAGAATAAAAGTCCGATTATTGAATTGTCAATAAAAGGAGGATTAAGCGATTCACCTTTTTGGACAATGAAACGTCCGGGTATTTGTGCGCCGCTACTAAATTGGGAAGTACTTGAATAACTGTATTGTAAAGGTTATTTTAAACTAATGAATAAGAAAAGTAAAATATGGAAAATAAAAACCTTTTTTGTGGTTGTTCATAACTATATCAAGAATATTTGGGATAATAGAGAGGCTTTTTTTTCAAAGCAGTTAGAGATTGAAAATGCTGAAAAAAAATATAAATCTGATGTAAAGGAATACATTTGTCAGACGGACTCTGACGAGTTTGTATATTATAAATCTAATGAATTTCCCCAGATATTTGATTATACTGAGACGGCTGGGAGAATAGATGGACACTATTTTTATCAGGATATATTTGTTGCCAGACTGATATCCGCATTTGGTGTATTGGATGTTTATGATATTGGCTCGCGTGTGGACGGTTTTATTTCGCATTTAATATCTATGGGAATAGAAGTAACTATGATAGATATTCGTCCATTAAATATAAATCTGGATGGTTTACATTTTGCTATAGGAAATGCAATGGATCTGCATACGATTAAGAGTAATTCTGTAAAGGCGCTTTCTTGTCTTCATGCTCTTGAGCATTTTGGGTTAGGAAGGTATGGAGATCCAATAAATTATAATGGATGGAAGATTGCCTTAAATGAAATGATCAGAGTTGTCTGTGATAAAGGGAGGTTATATCTGTCTGTTCCTATTAGTCATACACAAAGGGTATGTTTTAATGCACATAGGGTTTTTGATCCAGTAACAATAATAGATGCTGTGGGAAACAGAATGCATCTTATAGAATTCCATCATTTAGCTGAAGGGAGATGGAGTTCTATTCAAGTAGCTGCAAGTGATGTTAAAAGTATCATAGAGGAAATTAACAGCAGTCAAATTGGACTGTATGATCTTGGTGTCTTTGTATTTGAAAAGCATTTGGATAATCACTCAATTTTTGAAAATAGGACTAACTAGAAAGCTGTGTCAAAGGTATTTAATGGTAGAAAAGATATTATGCTGAATAAAGGGATGTATGTTAGAATCCTTTTCCGCGTTGTTTTATTCTTTCTTCTGATGTCACTAATCCTTATTAGGATTAGTTCAGGGATAAGATCAATTCTGATCTCTGTTTCTTCTGTCATAGTTGGAAAAGAACTGGATTTGTTGTTTTGGGGAAATTACCTCGTCAGTAATAGATTCTTTATTGTTTCTATATTGGCTGTATTTTTCGGATTTATTTTAACTACTGATTTATTCTTGGGGTTGTTTCATCGTTTTGAAGGGTTCTGCGTTCATTTAATTACGGAGAATAAGACAATATACTTTATTATTCTGTCAGTGGTGATATGTACTGCTGATGTTATTATGATAGAATTGTCAACTATTAGTATTTATTCGGGACCCGAGACTCTCACATATTGTTTAAATATAGTTCTTGTCTTGGTATTTTTTCTTTTTCTTTTCTCCATTTTTCAAAACTGGATTTTAACATCAGTTATTTTAACTACAGTTTTATTCTTGATTTCTATAGTTAATCACTATGTTACCTTGTTCCATGGCGTGGCCTTGAATCCCCAGGATATTTCAGATGCAGGAACTGCTTATAACGTAATATCAGGATATAAGCTTACGATTGATGGTGGAATAGTAAAGATAGTAATTATATATGGGTTGATTCTGTTGTTTATTTTTTTTCAGCACCGTATAAATTGTATTTCCAATTCAGTGATAATGAAGCCTGGACTAAAAAAAAGGATGATTATATGTTTTATAGGAGTAGTTATTTCTTTGTTTTCATTTTTGAATTTAATTAAGTTGCTTGACAGTGACGGTATTGGGGCCGATTGGTCCTGGGAATATAGTATTTCAAAAAATGGCTTTATTTTTGAATTTACAAAGGCGGGAATGAAAATACTATTACAAGAGTTTGTTGAATGCCCCAACGGGTATACAGATAATAATACAAAACAATTACTTTTGAATTACAATACTAATGATCCAGTTTTGACTGAACCATATCCTGATATAATATTCATCTTAAATGAATCCTGGTATGATCTTTCTCTGGTTTGTGATATTGATACAGATGTTGATTATATGGAGAATTTCAAGAAGTTAAATTGTATTTCCAAAGGATATGCGGTTGTTCCGAACATTGGCGGAGGAACTAACAGAAGTGAATATGAATTTCTGACATCGAACTCACTATCAATACTTCAAAAGGATATTACACCGTTTAATTGGCTTAAATTCAATAATGAAACATATAGTTCCATTTATTATTTGAGAAAACTGGGATATCTGCCTATGGCGATCCATTGTGCCCCCGGATCCAATTATAGACGAGATAGAGTATGGCAAGAACTTGGATTTGAAAGAACCTATTTTATAGATTCATTTTCTGAACAGGAATCAGGATATGGAGAAAGAAATAAATATCTAGATAAGGATCTGTTAGATGAGTTTCAGTCAAAGTTCAGTGAATTAGATAATGATAAACCACATTTCGGATACATTTTGACAATACAAAATCATGGCCCATATGATATTAGTGATAGGTCTTATGATACTGTACATGTAAAAAATGATTTAGGAAAGAGTACTGAAGAAATTAATGAATATCTAACATCAATTAAACTCACAGATGATTTTATTGATACTATAACCGATTATTATAGTAAAGTTGATAGAAAAACTATTATTGTTATGGTCGGAGATCATGCGCCAAGTTTCATTAAAGATGTTGCAAACAAGAAATTTGAAAATGAGCTTCAACTTGAGATAGCTGAAAAAAGTACACCATATTTTATATGGACAAATTTTGAGATAGATAACCGAGAGTCCGGATCTGAAAAAAACAGGATTGATCTATGTGCTCTTGCCCCCCTGGCATTAGAATGCACAGGGTTACCGGAAACTCAGTTTTATAATAGTGTATTGGATCTTGAAAAAAACAATATCCTTCATAGCTCCAGTAATGTAGAATCATATGTGACCAATGAAGGAAAAGTAAATGATGCGGGGAAATACGAGGAGATTTTAAGGAGATATTTTTATCTGGAATACAACAGCATAGGAATAGGAACAGAGAGAATAGAGGATGCGTTTATTCCAAAAACTGTAAGTAAAACAGAGGGGGAATAATAGTGTGTGGAGGATTTATTGAAATAGTTGAATCGAGAAGGCTTACTATAAATGAAATAGAACGGGAAAAAGAATTGCGGGTTCAATAGTGGGTAAATATGGCGTAAGATATATTCAGTTATTCTGTCTATTTTAAGGATAGGTGAAATGTCGAAAAGCCTGACAGATGAGTGCGGGAATGAAATCGCAGAGATATAAAGAAACTGCGGTTACAGACTGAATACAATATAGACAAGAAGAACAAGGTATTAACAGTAATGTCTTTTTTATCAATTATATATACAGTTTTCATAATGCCCCTTCAATTGTTCTTTGAGGTGGTTTTCTCTTTTGCACAAAGGTTTACAGGCAATCCGGGACTATCCATAGTTGTATTAAGTCTCACTATGAACTTCCTGGTGCTGCCATTGTATAAAAGGGCAGATGCCATTCAGGCGGAGCAGAGGGAAATAGAGAAAAAACTGCAGCCCGGGATATCACATATAAAGAAGGTGTATTCCGGAGACGAGAAGATGATGATGCTTCAGACCTATTACAGGCAGAATCATTATAAGCCGACGGATGTTTTCAAGGAATCCCTGTCACTCCTTCTGCAGGTACCTTTTTTCATTGCTGCCTATCATTTTCTGTCAAATCTTGCCCTTCTTGACGGTGCAGTGCTTGGTCCGATAAAGGATCTGGGAGTTCAGGACGGTCTTATTTCAATTAGCGGCGGGATCACAATAAATCTGCTGCCAATACTTATGACTGTAATCAATATAGTATCCTGCATAATCTATACTAAAGGATTCCCACTCAAATCAAAGCTTCAGCTTTATATTATGGCAGGACTTTTCCTTGTACTCCTTTATAATTCTCCGGCAGGGCTTGTATTCTACTGGACGCTTAATAATCTGTTCTCGCTTATAAAGAATATTTTCTTTAAGCTTAAGGATCCGGTTGGTGTATTGACTGTATTATGTTCTGTGACCGGCGTGATATTCATCATTTTCGGACTGTTTTTCTTTGATAATACCACTAAGAGAAAGCTTATAGTTGCCGGGATAGGCTTCATAATGCAGCTGCCGCTTTTACTTCAGATAATAAAACGGAAGAAGCTTTTGCCGGACACCGCCGTATTCAAGCTTCCGGAATCTGATTCGAGGTTATTTCTACTGTCGGGGATACTGCTTACAGTACTGACCGGAGCATTGATCCCATCTGCAACGATCAATTCTTCTCCGCAGGAATTCATTAATTCTTTCTATTATCATAATCCTTTAGTGTATGTTTTATATAGTCTTCTGGTTTCGTTCGGATTGTTTGTCGTATGGATCGGTATTTTTTACTCAATAGCTGATAATACCGGAAGGATTATTATTGAAAAGCTGTTAGTTTCATTTTGTGCCGCAGCTGTTCTTGATTATATGTTTTTCGGGACGAAGCTTGGGATTATTTCTGCCTCATTAAGCTTTGAAAAGGATTTACAGTATACAAAAAGTGAAATAATAAAGAATATTATAATTCTATTACCTGTTATCCTGATTGTTATCCTCCTTTCACTGAAATATGAGAGGATCGTAAAATATGTTTTGCTGACGATGAGTATTGCTTTAATAGCTATGACAGCCTTTTATTCGATAAATATTGAGAAGAGTGTGGCTCCTGTGGCGAAAAGGATAGCTGAAGGGCAGTTTGATGGAAAAATTAATCTGAGTAAAAAAGGGAAAAATGTTATTGTTCTTATGCTTGACAGAGCTATAGGACCTTATGTTCCTTACATAATGAATGAAAAGCCTGAGTTAAAGGAAAAATTTGACGGATTCACCTGGTATTCAAACAGTATTTCTCATGGGAGCTCAACTAACTACGCGACCCCGGCTCTCTTTGGAGGTTATGAGTATTCTCCGGTTGAAATGAACAAGAGAGATAAGGAGGAAATGGTTCTCAAGCATAATGAGGCATTGAAGGTAATGCCGGCGCTTTTTTATAATAACGGCTTTGAAGTCACAGTATGTGACGTGCCATATGCCAATTATCAGTGGATACCGGATTTATCGATATACTCTGATTATCCTGATATCAAGGCATTCAATACCGAGGGGATGTTCAGTGAAGACATTCAAAAGATAGAATACCTATCCGTTAGAAGAAATTTTTTCTTTTATTCTCTTATGAAGGCTGCGCCGGTATTTCTGCAGAAATATATTTATAACGGCGCAAATTACAATCATCTTTCGGAAAAAAATGGTACTTCCACAGTTCAGGTTATGGATGGTTGTTCCAGGGCAGAGGGTATATCTTCAGGCTTTACAGAAGCTTTTGATGTCCTCAGGAATATGGATAGCCTCACACAGATTATTGATGAGAATAAGAATACCTTTCTTATGATGAACAATAATTCCACACATGAACCCTGTCTTCTTCAGGAACCGGAATATCTTCCGGCGGAAACAGTGGACAATACTGAGTATGATGCCGAGAATGAAGGACGTTTTCTAATTGAAGGCAGAAGGATGAAAATGGAATCTGAGCTTCATTACAGCCATTATGAGGTAGATATGGCGACCTTTATCCAGCTTGGTAAATGGTTTGACTATATGAGGGAAAACGGAGTATATGATAATACCAGAATAATTCTTGTGTCTGACCACGGGCGGGGTTTAGATCAGTTTGATGAGCTTAAAATATGCTGTAACGATGGAAAAGAATTTGATCTTGAATGTTTTAGCCACCTGTTAATGGTCAAAGATTTTGATGATAAAGGTTTTTCGGAATCTGATGAATTTATGACTGCCGGAGATGTGCCGACAATTGCTGTAGCAGACTTATTTGACAAACCGGAGAACCCTTTTACGGGCAAAATAATCAATAACAATGAAAAGAACTCCCAAAATCAGTATCTGCTTACCAATTCTGTTTGGCAGATTGAGAAAATCAATGGAAAACAATTTTTTCCCGGTGACTGGCTCACCGTCCATGACAACATTTGGGATAAAAACAACTGGCGTGTTGTTGCAAGAAACAAAGTCTTTACAGGGGAAGAATAAAGGAAATACCGGTAAATAAAGAGCAATGTCACTTCTTGATATATTATTTACAATATTCATAATGCCACTTCAATTATTCTTTGAGTATGTGTTCTCTTATGCCCAGAGATTTACCGATAATCCCGGACTTTCAATTATAGTTTTAAGTCTTACAATGAACTTTCTTGTACTGCCTTTATATATGAGAGCGGATGCCATTCAGGCGGAGCAGAGGGAAATAGAGAAAAAACTGCAGCCGGGGATTTCTCATATAAAGAAGGTGTATTCCGGAGACGAGAAGATGATGATGCTTCAGACCTATTACAGGCAGAATCATTACAAGCCGACGGATGTTTTCAAGGAATCCCTGTCACTCCTTCTGCAGGTACCTTTTTTTATTGCCGCATACAGATTTCTTTCAGATCTTGCGCTTCTTAATGGCGCGGCTTTGGAACCGATAAAGGATCTTGGTCAGCCTGATGCCCTTATAGTTCTCGGGAACGGTATGGCAGTAAATATCCTTCCGCTGCTGATGACAGGGATCAATATAATTTCCTGTATGATCTATACTAAGGGGTTTCCCCTCAAATCAAAGCTTCAGCTATATATTATGGCCGGGCTTTTCCTGATACTCCTTTATAATTCCCCGGCAGGGCTTGTTTTCTACTGGACGCTTAATAATCTGTTCTCTTTAATTAAAAACATTTTCTTTAAGCTGCAAAACCCACGACAGGTATTGTTTATTGTTTGTTCGGTTACGGGTATTGTTCTGATGATCTATGGGCTGTTTTTCTTCGACAGTACATTGAAGAGGAGAGTTATTGTTTTTCTTGCAGGTTCCGCTTTGGAGTTACCGTTAATCCTTGAGAAATTCATTCCCCGAATAAAGAAAAAGAAAGATAGGCATATACCGGGTCCTTCAAGGAGCTTTTTTATTCTGTCTGGTGTATTGCTGTCTATTCTGACGGGTGGATTTATACCTTCCGGAGTTATTGCATCATCACCTCAGGAATTTGTGGATATAATGTCATACCACGATCCTCTTATATATGTTCTTAGCGCTCTATGCCTCGCCTTCGGGACATTCCTTATCTGGACAGGGGTATTTTACAACATATCTGATATTCCGGGGAAACAGTTTATTGAGCTTGTACTGTGGATTTTTTGCGGAGTAGCCGTGGTAGATTATCTGTTTTTCGGAACAGATCTCGGGACTCTTTTTGCAACACTCCAGTTTGAGAGGGATCCCAGCTATTCCTATAAGGTATTGCTTATAAATCTTATTACAGTTTTCATTGTATCACTCATCCTGTATTTTCTGTTTAATAAGTTTTACTTAAAGATCAACTGGGTGCTTCTCACAGGGATATTGACCTTTTCGATAATGCTTATAATAAATGCTGTGGAGATAGAACGTAACCTGATACCGGTGGCTTCTGCGGCGCTCGAAGATAAAGGGGGTGCGGAAGACGATCGGGCTATGGTTAATAGCTACGGGATCAGCTTTCCCCTGGATAAAAAGGGAAGAAATGTAATAGTGATTATGCTGGACAGGGCGATCGGACCATATGTCCCGTATATAATGAATGAGAAGCCGGAGTTAAAGGAAAAATTTGATGGATTTACATATTATGCCAACAGCGTGTCTTTCGGAAGAAAGACAAATTTCGGGTCACCTTCGATATTCGGGGGATACGAGTATTCTCCGGTGGAAATGAATAAGAGAGGTGACGCTCTGCTTAAGGACAAACAGAATGAGGCATTAAAGGTAATGCCGCATATTTTCAATGAAAACGGTTACCATGTAACGGTATGCGACCCTCCTTATGCAAACTATAACTGGATCCCGGATTTAACGATATTTTCAGATTATCCTGAGATAAAAGCCTACAATTTGGAAGGGATGTTTAACCGGAATGTGACGGACAGCAGTTCCGTAAGGCTTAAAAGAAATTTTTTCCTTTACGGTGTCATGAAGACTGTTCCACTTTTTATTCAGAGATATGTATATGGGGGCGGAGACTATAATTACATGCTGAAGAACGGAGATGATCCAATGGTACAGACCGCAGATGGGTGTTCTAAGGCAGAGGGAGTAAATAAGGGCTTTATGGATTCTTATACCGTTCTGGAAAATCTGGATAAGATAACGGACATCACAGATTCCGGACGGGATACATTTATGATGATGGATAATAATACAACCCACGAAGCCATGCTTTTACAGGAACCGGGATATGAACCATCTGAAACAGTCAATAATGAGGAATATGACAGGATGAATACGGACCGTTTTGAAAAAGACGGAAAGAAAATGAAGATGCAGTCTTATGGGCACTATGCCCATTATGAAACAAATATGGCTGCTTTTATCCAAATAGGGAAGTGGTTAGATTATCTCAGGGAAAACGGAGTGTATGACAACTCAAGGATAATACTGGTGTCTGACCACGGAAATACACTGGAGCAGTTTGACGATCTCCTGCTTGATTATGACGATGCGGAGGCATTTGCCTGTCTTCTCATGGTAAAGGATTTTGACAGCAGGGGATTTAGGGTCTCAGATGAGTTTATGACTACCGGTGATGTTCCGGTTTCTGCTTTTTCCGGTTTGGTGGATGATCCCGTTAATCCGTTTACGGGAAAGGCAATAAGCGATGATGAGAAGAAAGCACATGAACAATTTCTGATCAGTTCAGAAATCCTGGATGTGTCAAAAAATAACGGAAGCAGGTTTCTTCCTTCAGACTGGTATTCGGTACGTGATAATATATGGGACAGGAATAACTGGCGCTTTGTTGCCGAAGATACGGTTTTCACAGGACCAGAGTAAACCGTGGGAAATAATCCAGAATACGAGGAGAATGAATGATGGGAATATTACTGTATATAGATCCCGGAACAGGGAGCATGCTTTTTACAATCCTTATTGGACTCATCGGCGCCGGGGTTTATGCCTTCAGAATGCTTATATTAAAGTTCAGGTTCTTTCTGAGCGGAGGAAAGAAGGTGGTGGATGATGGGGAACATATACCCTTTGTAATCTTTTCGGACAACAAAAGATACTGGAATGTTTTTGAGCCTGTCTGTCGGGAGTTTGACCGAAGGGGAGTGGACGTTGTTTATATGACCGCATCGCCGGACGACCCTGCTCTGAATTCCGGTTATGAGCATGTTAAAGGCGAGTTTATCGGAGAGGGGAACAGAGCCTTTGCGAGGCTTAATTTCATTAAGGCAGATATCCTTCTTTCTACAACGCCGGGACTGGATGTCTATCAGTGGAAAAGATCAAGGGATGTAAAATGGTATGTGCATATATTTCATGCTGCAAGTGATGTGACACTCTACCGTTCATTTGGAATAGATTATTATGATGCCCTTCTTTTGTCGGGACAGTTCCAGATCGATCAGATACGGTCACTTGAAAAGCTTAGGGAACTTCCGGAGAAGGAGCTTGTTGTTGCCGGTATTCCTTATATGGATGAAATGAAGGCGAGGCTCGACAATGCAGAACCGGTAGAAAAAAGTGGAACAACAGTTTTGCTTGCGCCCACCTGGGGACCTGAAGGGATATTGTCAAAATTTGGGGAGAAGCTGATCGATGAGCTGATAAAAACCGGGTATCAACTTATCATTCGTCCACATCCGCAGTCTTTCAGTTCAGAGAAAGAACTCATTGAGAGGCTTATGGAAAAATATCCGGAATCCGATACTCTCCAATGGAACCGGGATACCGACAATTTCGACGTATTAAGGAAATCTGATATAATGATATCCGATTTTTCGGGGGTTGTATTTGATTTCACACTTGTATATGATAAACCCGTTATTTATACAGCTGCAAAGATAGACACTTCGGTATATGATGCATGGTGGCTTGGGACCCCTACATGGACCGAAACGGTTTTACCCAGACTCGGAAAAGAACTTAATGGGGATAATCTGTTAAATGTCGGGGAGATAATCAACGAATGTCTCGCAGATGATATCTATTCAGAGGGAAGAGAGTCTGTGAGAAGGGAATGCTGGGCATTTCCCGGCGAAAGTGTATCGAAGGTTACGGACTATTTAATTGATACGATGAATAAGCTGAAAGAAAACAGTGTTACTGAGGATAAGGAGATGACAAGCTGATATGTCGAAGAAAGTATATACGTGTTTTTGCACGGATGTTATCCATGAGGGACATCTGAACATAATAAGGGAGGCAGAAAAGCTTGGCGATGTTACGGTCGGTGTGCTTACCGATTCCGAGATGATACGGTACAACCGCTTTCCGCTTAAAACTACAGAGGAAAGAGTGGAAATGTGTCGTGAGATACCTGGAGTAAAGTCGGTATATATTCAGAATACCATCATGTACGATCAGGTGGTAAAGGAGCTGAATCCGGACTATATTGTTCACGGTGACAACTGGTCCGATGAATCAATGAAAGCAATAAAACGTAATATACTTGAGCTCCTAAATAAATATGGCGGGAAACTTGTAGAGATACCGTATACCTATTCCCCGGAGGTTGAAAAGACAGACAGACAGACCAGACAGAAGCTTGCCATGCCGGAATTGAGACGTGCAAGGCTGAAGAAGCTCATGAGACTTGTACCTATTGTAAAGGTATGTGAGGTACACAGCGGACTTACGGGTCTCATTGTAGAAAAAACCGTTGTAGCAGACGGAGAAGCAATAGATCAGTTTGAAGCTATGTGGATAAGCTCACTCTGCGACAGTACTGATAAAGGAAAGCCTGATATTGAACTGGTGGATCTGACAAGCAGGTTCCGTACGATAAATGATGTTATGGAGGTTACTACCAAGCCCATAATTTTCGATGGGGATACGGGAGGACTGACTGAGCATTTTGTGTATACTGTACGTTCCCTGGAAAGGATGGGAGTATCTGCCATAATAATTGAGGATAAGATAGGATTGAAAAAGAACAGTCTTTTCGGTACAGAGGTTCAGCAGACGCAGGACAGTATCGAAAACTTCTGTGAAAAAATATCTGCCGGCAAGAAGGTGCAGCTGTCGGATGATTTTATGATAATCGCCAGAATAGAATCCCTTATACTGGAGCAGGGAATGGAAGATGCTTTGAAAAGAGCACATGCGTATGTGGAAGCCGGAGCCGACGGCATTATGATCCACAGTCGGCGTAAGGAACCCGACGAAATACTGTTATTCTGCGATAGATTCAGGGAGACAGACAAAGAAACACCGATAGTTGTGGTGCCGAGTTCTTTTAATACGGTAACAGAGAAGGAGTTATCCGATCACGGGGTTAATATTGTGATATACGCTAATCAGCTTTTACGCGCTGCGTATCCCGCCATGGAAAATGCGGCAAAGAGTATACTCCTTCATCATAGGGCTCATGAGATAGACAGGAGTCTTATGTCTATTAAAGAGATTATTACACTGATAGATGAGTTTTGAAGTTAAAGAGGTGATTATTATGACAGAAAGGAAAATTTTATTGAATCCCGGACCGTCTACCACTACGGAAAGCGTCAAAATGGCTCAGATAGTTCCGGATATTTGCCCGAGAGAAAAAGAATTCCGGGATATTATGGCGCCGATAAGGAAAGAATTAACAGAAATCGTTCACGGCGATCCGGATGAATATACAGCAGTCCTTTTCTGTGGATCAGGAACCATATGTATAGATGTGGCGCTGAATTCCCTTCTGGCTGATAAAAAGAAAGCCTTTGTCATCAATAACGGATCATACAGCCAGCGGGCTGTTGATGTCCTTTCTTATTATGGTCTTCCGTATATTGAGTTAAAACAGCCGTTTGATAAACAGCCCTCTTTATCTGCGATTGAGAAGGTGCTAAAAGAAAACGGGGATATAGGATATGTTTATATAACCCATCATGAAACCGGAAGCGGTCTTCTGAATCCGGTAAGAGAGGTGGGAGAGCTAGCACATAGATACGGTACCTTTCTCATAACCGATACAACGTCTTCGTTTGCCATGATTCCCATAAATGTTTATGAAGATAACATAGATTTTTGTATGGCCTCAGCCCAGAAGGGTATCATGGGAATGACAGGACTTTCTTATATCATCGGTAGAAAGAGCATTATAGAGGAAAGTGCGGGTTATCCCAGGCGCTCATATTACTGTAATCTGTACATGCAGTATGATTATTTTGAGCGAACGGGAGAGATGCACTTTACCCCTCCTGTACAGACAATATATGCTGCAAAGCAGGCTTTGATTGAGTATCGTTCGGAAGGTGAAGAAGCAAAGTGGAAAAGACACCAGAGGATAATGAATGCCATTAGGGAAGGAATTGACAGGCTGGGATTTAAGGAGGCTCTTGACAGATTAGTTCAGTCAGGACTGGTTGCAGCCATAAAATATCCCGATGATCCGAATTGGGATTTTGACAGAGTGCATGACCTGTGCTATGAAAAGGGATTTACCATATATCCCGGAAAGCTTGAAAGACAGAATACTTTCAGATTGTGTGCACTCGGAGCAATAGATGAGGATGATATCAGAGACTTTTGGAAAGTATTTGAGGAGGCTCTGGAAAAGCTGGGAGTAGAGGTGCCTGTCTTTTATGAATAATAATGAAATCGCTGTGATAATGGCTGCAGGGATGGGTACCAGGATGAGACCTCTTACGGATGAGATCCCTAAACCCCTTGTCAGTATAAACGGACAACCTATGATAGAATCTGTTATTTGCTCCCTGAGACAGAGGGGTGTCGGGAAGATCATCATCGTGACCGGATACAGGAATTCTGATTTTGAGTACCTGAAGAGCAAATATGATGATATTGAGTTGATCCATAATCCGGAATATCAGATAAAGAATAATCTTTCTTCTGTTTTCTGTGCCTGTGACAGAATGAAGGACCATGATTGTTTTATTTGTGAAGCAGATTTGCTGATATCCGATTATTCCATTTTCGACCGGATTTATGACCGGTCCTGTTATTTTGGAAGATTTGTTGGGGGACATTCTGACGACTGGGTTTTTTATCTCGATAAAAAGGAAAGGATAATAAGGATATGCAAGGGCGGTGATGATGTATTCAATATGGTCGGACTGTCCTATTTTAAAAGGGATGATACCGATATCTTGGTACAGCTTATAAAGGATTCATACGAAAAGGAAGGAAACGAAGATCTTTTCTGGGATGAAGTGGTGGACAGAAATCTAGATAAGTTGGATTTGGGTATACAGGAAGTTAATGAAAAACAGATCTGTGAATTTGATACCATAGAGGAGCTTGCTGAAGCTGATCCCTCTTACCTTCGGTATCTGCAATGATGCCATAATGTCTTTTTTGTGGGTTGTGAAGAAAAGCGGTTGATGGTACTTAGGTTTTTGATAGGGAGATAGAAGATGAAGGCTGATGTTTTATTCAAAATAATTGGATCGGATTTTTACACCGGGGTGCCCGATTCCCAGTTAAGGGCATTATGTGACTGTCTGATCGACAGATACGGGATAGACGGAAGACATCACATAATCGCTGCAAATGAAGGAAATTCTGTTGGGATTGCGGCGGGTTATCATATGGCAACCGGAAAGATACCTGTGGTATATATGCAAAACAGCGGGGAGGGAAATGTAATAAATCCAGTTGCATCCCTTTTGAATGAGAAGGTCTATGCTATTCCAATGTTTTTTATTATTGGATGGCGAGGCGAGCCCGGTATACATGATGAACCACAGCATATTTATCAGGGTGAAGTGACCGTCCGGCTTCTTGATGATATGGGAATAGATTATTATATTATAGGATCGGAAACTTCGGAAGAAGAAGTACAGTCTGCTATGGACAGATTCAAAACTATCCTGTCTGAAGGACATCAGGCTGCTTTTGTTGTAAGAAAAGGAGCTTTGACCTATGAAAAAAAAGTAAAATACTCAAATGATCATATTCTAAAACGGGAAGAGGTAATTAAGAAGGTTGTTGAACATTCTGCAGGGAATGTGATTATTTCCACTACAGGCAAGGCAAGCAGGGAGCTGTTTGAGATCAGGGAGCAGAAAAATAACGGACATGAAAATGATTTTCTCACCGTTGGGTCTATGGGGCACAGTTCTTCAATCGCACTTGGGATTGCTCTGTCTAAGCCGGATGAACGGGTTTGGTGTATAGACGGGGATGGAGCAGTTCTTATGCATATGGGAGCTATGGCTGTTATAGGTGCCAGTGCTCCGAAGAAGTTTGTTCATATAGTGATAAATAACGGAGCTCATGAATCTGTCGGAGGTATGCCAACAGTGGCGGGCAAGACGGATTTTGTGAAGATTGCCTATGCCTGTGGTTATTCCTATGCTGTCCGGGTAAAAAGTCTGGATGAGCTCGAAACAGCTCTTTCAAATGCTTCAGAATATGAAGGAACCTGTTTTATTGAGGTCCTGGCGGCAATAGGTTCAAGGTCAGATCTTGGACGACCGACTACCACCCCTTTGGAGAATAAGAGGGGATTTATGATGCGTCTGTCGAGTCAATAAGATTTCCGGATATTGTAGGAGGACACTATACCGCCTGATAGCACCATTCATCAAACCAGAGGGTCACGGTTTTTCTTTTGTTTTTGAAGCGGTTATCCCAGAGAATAAAATCATAGAGCTCCCATTCAGCGACCTTCAGTTCCCAGATAATTCCGGGAGATGATTTTGGGTCGGAATAAATGGTGTAGCAGCAGTTATGAACACTATTAAGCTGTGATATGACATCATCCTTGACTGCCTTGCCCTTTTTCCACTTATCATATAGTGACATAGCACTATCAACCTCGCCCCAGACATCCAGAAGCTGCCTGTGGAGATTGTGGCGGTGCCTGCCGGCCAGTATTTCCGGGCTGATATCAGGTTTTTGAGGATCTGATTTAATAAACTGATCCAGTGAAACAGGTGAAAAGTCCATGGTTTTATATCTCAATCCAGGCAAATAAAACAGTATTTATGTATGCTATAGTTTCTTTATCAATGATGATCCGCATATTATCCGGGACTTTTTCTGCTCTTCCGAATAATCCCAGAATCCCGGTTCTCTTCTTTTTATTAGCATAAATTTTAAGGTTTTTCTCTACATTAAGTGTTGATTGATAAACGATATGGCCGTCTGAATAGATATTTCCGCCATACAGATACTCGGAATCTGTATTTAGGAGAATTTCAGCGTCGGCGTGTACATCCATACCGATAACGACTTTATTATTCTTCATATCAACGACAAATTTAACATATTCTTTGTGATATCTGGGAGACAGACTGTTTATCCATTCCAGATTTACATTGTCTGTAAGAATGATGCCGCGCTGATCGTTGACGATGTTGCTCTGCTTATTCATGTGGCCATTATAGCATAAGATTGCATAAATTATAACAGAGAAGCCCCCCCCCCGGCGGCTGTTTTTCTAATAGCAGAGTGCGGACAGTTTCCGATTTCGTCCGCAAAAAGTCATGACTTCCTGCGGACGAAATCGGTAATTGTCCGCAGGAATCCGGCTTCGCCGGACACGCCGACCGGCAAGCCGCTCGGCTGGTCAGGTACGATTATTGATTATTCCGGATTTTCGGCGCACCCTGACCGCAGTTCAGCTCATCTTGACCGTATATGAGATCATTTGCCTTAATCCGCTCTTGAGCGCATGCTCCAATCAGCTGCCCCTGTCAATGGTAAAGCCTTGCGGTGGCGTATTCACGCCCCATTGACAGGTTCATCTGCTTGGAGCGAATGACAATCAAGCGAATTAAGGCTATGTGCTGATCTACGATCAGACCGACTTATACAGCGAGCTACGTGCGCTGAACGCACATCAGCGCATGGGCTGATGTAGCGGAATAATCTATAGATATTTGGCGGGAGGACAGCGTAATTGATAATTTCAGCTTGCATTGCTTGACAAGTTTCTTGCGACTAATTTATACTTTGGATATAAAATAGTCGGAGATTTGCTATTATGAAGTATATAGACAGGCATATTGAAGATGCCATAAAAAAGGGGGATAGGAGCTTTAAGGCTATTCTTGTTACCGGAGCAAGGCAGACCGGAAAGTCGACCCTGATTAAACATTTCTATAGTGATATGCCTTACCGTACATTTGATGATCCTGTTCTGTTGAGAGAAACAAAGCGTGAACCGGGTCTTTTTTTCATTAATAACAGGCCTCCGTTGATACTTGATGAGATACAGTATATTACCGAGCTTTTCCCGTATATAAAAATCGAATGTGATAATTCCGCTGAAAAAGGTATCATTCATTTGACAGGCTCCCAGCACTTTCGATTGATGAAAAATGTGTCGGAATCTCTTGCGGGAAGTATTGGGATATTGGAGCTGTCAGGTTTGTCATTGAGAGAGTTGAATAATGACAGTCTTCATCTTCCTTTCATTCCGAGAAGAGATTTTATTCTTGACAGAAAACCGGTTTTTTCAAAGAAGAGGGATTTGTGGGATATTATCCACAGGGGAAGTTATCCCGCCCTTCTGGACGAGGATATGGACTGGGAGATGTTTTATGGTTCGTATGTCAGCACATATATAGACAGGGATATAAATGATCTGACAAGGATAAAGGATAAATTGAAGTTCAGCGTATTTTTGACAGCTGCTGCTGCCAGAACGGGAAGCATGCTGAATTTCAGTTCTATTGCCGAACAGGCGGAAATAAGTGTGGCCACTGCGAAGGAGTGGGTATCGCTTTTGGAAGCTTCAGGTATTGTTTATTTATTGCAGCCATACTCAAATTCTGTCTTGAAAAGAGCGATTAAAACACCTAAGCTTTATTTTAGGGATACTGGACTTGTATGTTTTCTTACAAGGCATCAGACAGCCGCAACTGCTGCAAACGGCGCCATGTCCGGAGCACTGTTTGAAACCTTTGTTGTATCGGAGATCCTTAAAAGCTTTTCAAACTGCGGGATGGACTATAGAATGTATGTGACATACTATAGGGGAAAGGACAAATCAGGCGCTGACAGATCAAAGGAATCGGAGATAGATCTTATGATTGAATCAGACGGAACGATATATCCCATAGAAGTCAAGCTTTCAGCCAATCCAAAGCTTTCAATGACAAATACCTTTGATATTATTGACAGAATTCCCGGGAAGAAACGCGGAACAGGAGTGATAATATGCAGGTATCCAAAGGCTCTGTGGCTGAATGAGCATACCGTATCGATACCTCCGGAGTACATTTGATACGGCATTACTGTTCACACCGGCACCGGCCGGAAAGTATTTTTAATAAATGGAACCCTGTATTAGAGGAGGAAAAGGATGAATAGTGCGATTAAAAAGGGACTGGCTTTGATAATATTGCTGTCACTTGTTCTCTGCGGCTGTGGAGACAGCGTGGCAGGAAGCGGCAGTGAAGCCGGAGACAAGGCTGCTCCGGCAGAAGAATCCACTGAAGCAGCTACCGGGGAGGGCAGTGAAGCCGGAGACAAGGCTGCTCCGGCAGAAGAATCCACTGAAGCAGCTACCGGGGAGGGTAGTGAAGCCGGAGACAAGGCTGCTGCATCAGAAGCCGCAGAAGCAGAAGCCGGTGACCTCATAATCCCCTTTGTCAGCCATCAGTACATAGACCGTTATGAGGGTGCTAACAGGCTTTACTATTCAAAATATGATCTTTTAAGCCTTAGGAATTATAGCAATGATTATCCTGAGCTTGAAAAAGCATTATCCTCAAGGAATGATGAGATAAAGAAAGAAAAAGAAGCGGATGCCGATGCCCGTGGCAGTGAGGCGAAGGAGTGGCAGAAGGAAATGAATGAGGAGGCTCCGTTTTATACAGTGAGCCGTACTTTCGTGAAAAGGGCGGATAAGGGGATCTTCAGCTTTGTTGTTAAGTATGAGGATTTTCTCGGAGGAGCCCATGGAATGAACGGAATAGTAGGATATAACTATTATCCGGAAACAGGAGAGGAAATACCCTTAAGTGATGTTATAAAGGATAATGATCTCTTAAATGACGTACTTTCCGACAAGCTTAAGCTCAAATATCCTGACATTGAATGGTTTGAGGATCTTAAGGAAACCTTTTCGAAATACGGCAAGGAAGGCAGCGATTACACATATAACTGGGTTCTGGAGAATCAGGGGATCACATTCTTCTTTAATCCCTATGAAATTGCAGCATACGCATACGGAAGACAGACAGTGACGATTCCCTATGACGAGGTTCCCGGGCTTTTCACCGAAAAGATAAAGGGAAATGACGGTCAATATGTCATCGCCTTTGATCTTTATGATGAAGTGAGTGTTTTTGACGGGGATGGCAGTGAGAAGATTCTTAATATTGACGCGGATTATGACTATGACAGCTACGGATCTCCGGGAGATTATCCGGTAAAGGCTCTGACCCTTTATTATGACGGAAAGGAGCTTAAGGACGAAGACAGCCCCGTAGCCTACGCGTATCAGCAAGATATGTATCTTGTCCACACCGGGGATGGAAGAAACTACGTTTATATTGACTGTTATCAGGAAAATGACTGGCATTCCGTTATTTCCTACGAGCTTTCGGCCGACGGCATAAAAAGACTTAAGGAAACAAACGGAAGCTTCTATGTATCCTCTGTATCCGATGATGAGGTCTGGTGGCATCCGGCGGTTTTCAATCAGGAAAAATTTGAGCTGCAGCACAGGGCGGATATGCTGAGTACAGTATCATCCACCTGTTATTACCGCACCGGAAAGGACGGTAATCCGGAGCCCTATACAAACTACTTTACGATTACCTCTGAAACCGTAATAAAGTCTGTAAGACCCTTAAGAGCCAGATATATGGGTGAAACAGAAGATTTAAGCGTTGATGCGCCGGAGGTCGGGGGCGAGGATGAGCATGTTACGGAGCTCCCTGCAAAAACCGGATTCAGGCTATGGCGGACCGATAATGAATCCTATGTGGACTGTGTTGTCGAGGAGGACGGGAAACACAATGTGTACCGCCTGATACAGGAAACCGATAAGGATTACAACCGTATGATAGATGGGGTCAATATAGAGGACTGCTTTGAAGAGCTGTTTTGGGCAGGATGATGAATATTTCCTTATGATTATCTTAATCTCCGTATTTTAATTAAATAATGTGGTATCATTTGTGTGATCCTGAGCGTTAGCGAAGGATCTTCTCATCCGTGGGAAGATTCTTCGGGCTTCGCCCTCAGAATGACAGTAGAGGGAGACCGTCAGAATGAGAGCGGCGGGAGACCCTCGGAATGACAGCGGCGGGAGACCCTCGGAATGACAGCGGCGGGAGACTCTCAGAATGACAGCGGCGGGAGACCCTCGGAATGACAGCGGCGGGAGACCCTCGGAATGAGAGCGGTGAGAGAGCCTCGGAATGAGAACGGCGGGAGACCGTAGAGTTGCTGAAAGCAACGGATCAATTCGTTTTTTCAAAACAGTGATTCAGTACTTTTGGTGACTTAATAATGTGATCCGGAGATAAGAATATGTATCATTTCAGAATAAAAACAGCAGTTTTGCCCATCGTTTTAACAGTATGTCTGACGCTCTTAAGCCTAACCGGCTGCGGAAGGAAAACAGAAGAAATAGTCACGAATAAGGATGAAGCCGAGGCTCCTTCAACCGAAGAAGCCTCCGATATCTCCATTCCATCGGTAGAGGATATCGAGGAGGAAACAGAGGAAGAGAAGGATGCCGCGGTAAATGATGAGGACCGCGCCGTTTCGGACAGCTTTGATGAGGCTGTGGCTTTTATTAAAAAAACCGGTGGCGTTCTTCCCCAAATCGATTATGAAACCGTGAAATACAAGCCGGCAGAGCGTGACGGAGATCTCGCGATAAACAAAAAGGCTCCGAAAGAGATCGAAGAGGGGCTGAAGGATGATAAGGTAAAGACCATACGACTTATAAGAAGCGGAAACGGGGCGACCATTGATTTTACTGTATACACAGATCCTGAGGACGGACTGATCGACAAGATCGTTTCCACGGAGTATGGCAGTGAGGGACGCGAGGTTACCGGCTTTTATTACAAGAACGGGGTTCTTCTCTATACGTACAGATATCTTGACGATCTGTACGGGATCAATGCGGATGATGCCAGGAAAAGCGGCGGACAGAGGTGCTATTTTATCAATGATTTCCTGTCGGAATGCTATGCGACCTACGGAGACAATAATGAGTCGGTTAATGCAGCCACGTATAAGGATCTGAATCCGGATATTCAGAAGGAATATGATGAGATGGAGGCAGAGCTTATAAACAGAGCATATATTAATTATAATGTTCTTAAGGACATCCCCTCCATAGCGAAGATATACGGATATGTGGCTGATGAACAGGGAGGAACGCTTGCGAATACCTCGGTAACAATTACAAGTGAAGCGAATGGGTACACAGATACCGTTACCAGTAACGGGGACGGGTATTATGAGTTTATTGTTCCCGTAAATACCGCAGACTGGTATAATCTGCTGTTCGAATACGGTGATTTTGCGCCTTCAAAGTTGAATGACATCTATATAAGACCCCGCACCATAGAATATCCTGCGGGAGTCACCTATCTGGCACCCGGTGGCGCGAATAAACATGATACCGATGTCTATCTTCTTGATGTCACGAAGCAGTCGCCGGATAAATTAAAGGAAAACCAGTATGAGGCCGTTCTTACCTACGACAATGAAAAAATAGCAGGCCTTAAGCCATTTACGCTTGATCTGAATTCCGGGAAATACGATAATGATGACTCACAGGTGATAACGGTTGACAGTGGGACGGATTACAAGTATTTTGTAACGGATCAGGTAAACGGGAAATCCGGGAATAATCTGACTAATGATATGTCTCTTTCCGGGGCACAGGTTAAGCTTTATAATAAAAACGGTCTTGTGGGCTCCTTCCAGGTGCCTGTCGGCCACTCCGGAGTGGTATGGGAGGTGTTTGAAATAAAGGGATCGGAGATCATACCCTCAAATAATTACTATTTCGAGACAGGGAAGAATATCTTCTTCTGAGGCCCTGTATCCCGGGTACCGTTTTGTCATAACGAGTACCGTTTTGTCATAACGAGTACCGTTTTTGCCATCACGAGCTCCGTTTTTGTCATCCTGAGCGCCAGCGAAGGATCTTTATCAATGGTTCGAATAAAAAGAGAAAGAAGAAGAAAGCTGTACTTACTGGCCGCGGCATGTGTTTCATGTGTCGCGGTTCTTGTGCTGCTTATTATTTCCTTGCTTTTTCTTATTAAGAGAGGCAGTGAAAAGGTCTATAACGCGGAACTTACCGAAACTGCAGCAGAAGCTCCGGAAGCGTCCGGAGAAAAGGATGTTCCTTTTACGCCAAAGAAGGATAAGCCGGAAAACGGAAAGAAAGGAATGCCGGAGAATAATGCGCCGGAAAAAACTGATATTTCCCTGAGTGAAGATTCCGCGCCTGATATGCCGGAGCAGATCGACGATGATTCCCTTCAGGATGAGAATTCCCTGGTGAACAGTGATATTTCCATGAAGGGGGAGGATGAGAAGGTTTACATTACCTTTGATGACGGACCCTCGGTCTTCACAAATGAAATACTTGATATTCTGAAGGAATATGATGTTAAAGCCACGTTCTTTGTATGCGGGACAGGGGACAATGATGAAAGCCTCCGTCCTGTTTATAAAAGGATAGTTGACGAGGGACACACCATCGGTATGCACTCGTATTCCCACGTGTATTCAAGGGTTTACGGGGATCTGGATATGTTCCAGTACGACCTTGATAAAATACGGAATCTAATCTATAATGAGACGGGTGTGGTGCCGAAATACTATCGTTTTCCCGGAGGCAGCGGAAATACCATTGCTTCTCTTCCCATGGAGCAGTACATATCTGTGCTTTACAGTCAGGGAATGGAGTACTATGACTGGAATGTCTACGGCGGGGATTCTTCGGGAAACAGGCTCTCGTCTGAAAATATCATAAAAAACACTCTTGACGGGGTTGACAGGCGAAAAACTGCCGTTATTCTGCTTCACGATACGGGAAGCAGGAAGAATACGGTGGATGCGCTTCCCGGGATCCTTGAGGGTCTGAAGGAAAGAGGGGCAGATATCAGAGCCATAGATGATGATACACCGCCGCTGCATCAGTATTTGGATGATTAAAGCGCCAAAAGTAATTGTCACCACACAAGCTTGCTTGTGGTGGGGACAAGAACTTTGGGCGCACCCCTACACGAGCATGAAGTGGGGCGCACGATGTCCAGTGGACATCGGTTTTGCGC
>Ga0310695_10000228_pt1 | contig 149264 bp, 182 predicted proteins | sample RumenRJG_04DNA_FD_203882 | JGI IMG/M metagenome (GOLD analysis project Ga0310695, IMG submission 203882) | Bovine rumen microbial communities from Lethbridge, Alberta, Canada - RJG_04 (v2) (version 2) | ecosystem: Host-associated > Mammals > Digestive system > Stomach > Rumen | place: Canada...
CAACCGTGATTGTCTGAGCGGCCGCTGTACCAGTACCAATACCCGTAACGGCGGATGCGGTAGTTGCTGTGCCAAGACCAGTCATGATTGTCGCGCCCACAGCGTCTGTAGAATCGAGAGAACCAGTCGCGACTGTCGTAGCATTAGACGCGCTCGTTGCGGCCGTAGTGGACTTGGTGACGACTTTGGACGTCGTGACTTCTGTGTTGCTCGTGACGACGGGAACCGTAACGTCGGTGTTCGTCTTGACCGATGCGACGGTCACGGGTGTATTGCTCGTGACGACCGGAACAGTGACGTCAGTGAACGTATACGGTGTGATGCTTTGCGAGCCGTTGATGCCGGTGACGCTACCCTGCGTGACTGACGCTGTGCCGAATGACAACGTTTCGTTTGCGACGGAAGCGGTTGCGAGAATTGAACTCGTGTCTGCGTTGCCAACATAGGACACAGACGTTGCGGTCGCCGCGGGTTTCGCGAGACTGACGGCTGTACCAGCAGTCGCTTTGGAAGCGGTCGTCGGGTCGTCGAGAACGAGATTGGTAGCAGTCTTGCTTTCGGTTACGACTTTGCTCGCGGTGGTAGCTGTACCAAACACCGTCTTGGTCGCGACGTAGTCGGTCGATGAGTTGATTGAAGTGAACGTCACGTCTGCGCCAACGCCTTTGATTGACGTGGTTTCTAGTTTGTTCGTGACACCAGGATACGACTTGACGAATGTGTCGTTCGTACCACCAGTGAACGTGACGGAAGAAGACGAGTTCGTAAACGTCGTCGCTTCGCCAAGAACCACATCTTGCGTACCCTGTTGGTACACGACGGTGTCTTTGTACGCGAGTGCACCGAGATTGTCGATGTCGATGTCGGTTGAGCCGAGGACTTCCCACACCCACGACGGCGTCGCTTCTGTGCCCTCGTTCAACGTGACGTATTCGTAGTACTTGGACGCACCGGCTTGGGTGGAGTCGGGTACCATGAATATATAAGAATGGTCGGCGGCGGCGGCTTGCAAAGTACCGACGATTTCCGTGCCGTGGTCGTACCAGACGACGCCATACGGGGTATCGGCCGCGTTGGTCGACTTCTTGAATTTAAGACCCGCTGAGGCGAGACCTTCAATCAAATCACGCGCTTCCTGGTCCTTTATGTCATACGTTTGCCCATTTGGCAACGTAATCTTTGAAATGTACTGTTTATCAGGCATTCATTGTTCTCCTAAGTCTTAGTCAGTCAATAATTTTAGCAGATGATTAGCAGACACGCCAATTGGCTCAACCTCTGCGCTAACCTTCGTTCTATGCAATAGTTCCAACTCGGCACGTATCTCTTCTATACGCTCATCTACGAGTATACTGTACTCGTATTCGCCAGTATTCATATCGACCGTGAATTCGCTCATGTGAGACACACCGATATCGTTGAGAACGGACGCCGTGAATATTCTGAGGTCGTTTGCCATTCTGTTCAATCTATATAGATGCTGTTGATACACGATACACGTCTGCTTGCGAGCGGTCAACGAGGCCAACTGCTGAACCGTAAGAGTCCCAAACGGTTCGAACAACTCGAACGTCTTATCGGGATAGAACGTATCGGTAGACAGAACGTTTCCGTCTGCGTCCAACAGTTTCCAGCGTATACCTGCATCGCCAAGGTCTTCGACCTCAAACGACTTCGCATATGCTCTCATGTCGACGTCTATGTCGTCTATGCGTTTGTCGAGACGTGCTTCCTCAGATTGCGCCCTCTCTGTCTCCTTCTCAATCTTCGTATTGAGATACGTAATCGACTGAATGGGACCGAACGACACGTAGAGTCTACCTTCGTCCTTCTCAGTTGGCTCACGGCATACGGGAGGCAAAGGCATCACGTCTTTGTTCTTCGCGCTCGTTGGATTCGTGCTCTTGTCGACGGTGCCGTTTGCGCGTACCGTATATACGGCTCTTTCGTATGAATCGTCGAAACCCATACGACTCACCTCTCCTCCAACGTTCTTCTGAGCGTTATGTCGAACAATCTGCTGAACAGTATCGTACCGTCTTTGTCGACGCGAATCTGAGCGATGCAGTCAAGCAGTCTGTCGTCGAACAAGGACGTCTCCTCAGGCGTCAACGTGCATTCGACGAATCTGCCGTTTTCGGCGTCAATCACGTCGCTTGGACCGATGTGCTTGGTCAACTTGACCTTATCCTGTTGCAGATACGTTATCGTAATTTCATCGAAGTCTCCTTCGTCGCAATAGAACGGGAACTCGAAAACGTGAGTGCATGTGCCACCGATGAACATCTCCTGCTTGGGCTTTCTGGGCCAAAAGCGTCTGATGTTGTCGGGTGGTACGTAACTATCGTCGAAATACTTTTCATATGCGACCATATTAGTTTCCTCCCGTTATCGTATGCCAAGAGACTTGACCGTGAATTTGTATACCTTGCCCTGCCTGTTGGCGTTCCATGAATCTGCGAACAGTTTCGCCCTCTCATTGAGATGCTTTCTGTCGTAGCTCAACTCGATGTATTCGCCATCGTTGTAGTCGGCTATCTTACGACCTGTGTTGGGGTCGATTTCGTATGCGAACAAGCCGAAGACCTCATTGCCCTCGGACAGATGTTTGTTGAGTTCTTTCGCGATGCGCTTGTCGGCTCTCGTTACCTTTTCGTCGACGATTTCGTCATCGTATTTCGCAGATGCGAATTCTACTTCGGGTTCTTCTTCGGGCTTCTCTGCACTCTGCATTCCGTCGTAGATGAGGTCACCAGTCTTGGGGTCAATCGTGGCGAGTATCGTATGCAAAGCGCCTATCTCAAGCGTTCTGCCGTCGACCAAAGAATTGAGCTGAGAGACAACGTCTTCGCCATATTTGTCCGTAACCGTGGCGATGATTGAATTCAGTCTGTCGATGGACTCATACGTCGCTGAGATTTCGTTCATAAGCAAAGACGCGTATGCGTTGCGCTCGATTTCGTCGTCGACCTTCTCAACGGGCTCTTCGACGTCAGAGAGAGCGGTCTCGACTTCGCCCTCAGGTTCGGTCGAGACCACTATCGGTTCGTCAGGCAATGCGGGAGGAAGAACCTCGTCTTCCGGCTCTTCGAGTATCAGTTTCTCTCTGAGTTGCATCTGACTATTCCTCCTCTTCGTAGATGCCGAGCCATTCTTTGACGAAATCCCAATCGAACCACAGCAGGTCGTTAAGTTTCGTCATCGTAATGCCATCGGGATATTCTTCTTCGAGTATCGTTTCGAGACTGTCAACGAGGTTGTTGTCCTGTATATAGTCCCAGTGCGAGACTGCACCGCCCCACGGTTCGTATTCACTGATGTCTGAGATTATCTTGAGACTCTCCTCGACCTTATTGTTGCCACCGAACTTCTCGTGTGCATAGTCTATGACTTCGTCGGTCTGATACAAACCTTCGTACCAGAGAACTCCATCAGGATACATCCCGTTGTGTTTTGCGAGATACGCGTCATCGTCGTTCGAGTCTACGTATTCCTTGATTTCGGCTTCGAGACCTGCGAGTTCTTCGTCTGAGAGTTCGCGTCTCAGTTCGTCGAAGTGACGAGACTGCTTGAGAGTCGACAGAGCCGGATATTTGGAGCGTTCTTTCGCAGACGCTTTTTTCGCATCGTCAAGGTCTTCGTACCATTGACCGGCTTCGAGGTCGCTCGTCGCGAGATGCGGTTCGTATTCTGATTCGTCTTCGTTTTCGGCTTGTTCTCTGCCGCCATCGGAGATGACGTAGTCGAGATACTCTTTGCAGTGTTCTTGTACGAATTTGTCGAACTCTGCTTCGACTTCGGGGTCATCGGAGTCTGAATCTTCGTGACCAGTCTCTTCCAAGAACATGTCCCACAAAGCGTTTTCGATGTCCCAGTAATTGAGTCTGTGCCCAAGGTATTCGAGTTCGGGGTCGGATTGCGTGCCGTTCCAGATAAACTCAACGCCTTCGCAACCACGATACCATCTCTCGTTGTCAAGAGACTCTTCGCATTTGCTCTCTTCGAGTCTGATGAACACACCGACGTTGTCGCAGAGGTCGTAGAGTTCGCCGAGAAGATAGTCGCACTCGTCTTCGTCGTAATCCTCCAAGTTTTCGAACCCATCGATGAGGTCGTATGTTTCGCTGTCGTCGCCAAGATATTCCTCGACGTCTTTCAATATAGCGATTGCGGCCTTTCTGATGCCTTCGTAGTCTGCATCGTTTATCGCATCGTGAAGTCCATGATTGCTGACCGTCTTCTCCCAACGGGCTTTTCTCTTTGGAGCTTCACCATCACGATGGCTCATAGCGTCCAGAGCGGCCTGCACTTGACGCTCTTGGTCTTCCTCGTCTTCAGATTCCTTAATGCACCCATTCACGCGCTTACCTTTAATCTTGTTGGAACGATTCATGGATTCGTCGTAGATAAAACTCAGGTCTTCTTTGTGTTTGGCAATCAGCTTTCTGAGGTTCTCGGGTGTGTTCTTCATGATGTCGAAGGTGAATCCGTCTTCGCTCTTTCCCTTTGTGACAGCGTCTTCTACGGAGGAGAATTCTTCGTCATCAGGGTCATCGGACAAATTAAACGAAAGCACTACGCCTTCTCCATCGTTGTAGCAAATCAACTCGTCCTCTTCGTGATAGTAATCGTCGGAGATTAAATTGGCTTTGTATTTCTCGAATTCAGCATCCGTCAGTTCAACGGGTTCGTCTGCATGAGATTGTTCCATCTCTTCTTCCTCTTTTGCGATAAAGTGATTCGCGTTCAAGACAGGCACAACTTTAATGACGGAGGAAAGATAATCTTCGTCTTTGGTTTCCAATTCTTCCATGCTGTCGACTCGTAGGTAATTACGAAGTTCTTCTTTGCCTTTCGAATCATCACCAGCGTTATGCCAGTACGACGTGATGTGTTCGCCTACGTCATGTGCGATGTCGACGAGGCTGGGAATGCTATTTTTGTCGTAGTATTTTGTCGCGTTCTTTATGTCTATGCCCCCTAACTTCGAAGGAAGTTTGGTGAGATGGTGAGTACTGCATGAGACATTGGCGCCTCTTTGCGATACACCATCTTTGTCGGAAACGTAGAATCTGTAGTCTGGGTCTTTGCGACCATAGAAACGAACCACATAGAATAAGGCTTCATCTTTATCGTCGTGTTTGACGTTTATTTCGCCAGCGTCGAGCGTGGGACCAAATTTCGTAAAGTCTGTCCAATGCGACAGAAGTTTACGCATGTCTTCCTTCGAATTGAACAAGTAGAAATCTTCGAAAGCTCCTGTTTTCGGACCTATACGGGCAATGAACGGCTTGTCGTTGCCGTCTTCCTTGAGAGAGTCATTGACCAGATTCTGCTTATTCTGTCTTTCTGTGGACTTGCAGAGTTCGTCTTTGGTTTCCTTAGACATTCTAGAAACACGCTTTTTGGCTTCTTTCTCGTTTTCGCAAGAACCATTTGCGACGAGTCTGTCAGCAAGTTCTTTGTCGGAGCAAGATTCGTTCTTCTCTTTCCCTTCGTACAAACGAAGTTCTTTTGCCTTCCACTTATTGAGTGCTTCGACAGCTTTCTGCCACTTGTCTTCGCCTTCTCCACAGTCTTTGCTGAACACGCGTTCCTGCTCGTTGTCGAAGTGATAGGTATTGATGTCGTCTGCATCGCCATAGGGACGCTTATAGACGTCCTTGACCACGTCGACGAAGACATAGCAGTCGTCGAGAGTATGGCCCATCAAAGACACAGTCACATGATAGATGACCTTCTCATCATCGTTGTCGACCGCGATTCTGTTGCTGTGCAGACTGCGCTTCAATTCGATGACTCTGTCGACGAGATGTTGCGGGTCGAAGTCTTTGAGAGTACCATTAATCCACCAACCGGAAACGGGTTCCTCATATTCGCCATCGTGAATCTCTTCGCAGAGTTCTTCGTCTTCGCATTCGCACTTGCCCTCTTTAACGCATTCTACAATCTTGTCGAGGATTTCATGATTCTCTGCACAGTCGATGATAGTCTCAGGCAAAGCGTGGGTTTCTTTTAATATGTAATCGCGTTGAACGTCGGTGAGTTCGAAACGGGAGAAACCATCTTTGATAGCCTGTTCCATGGCCTCAGCATCACCGTCGAAGACTTCCATGTCATCGATACGAGCGATGTAGAGAGGGGAGTTCTCAGCGTCTTGGAATACGCCATAGCCATGTACGAGTTCGAATCCAGTCCAACCGTTCTCTTCGCCAATTCTGATTTGCTCTTCGTTGGGTCTGATGTCACCTTCGATGGCGTCCGTTCTCTTGCCGACGTAGATTTCGGGTTCGTTGCTTCCCTCTTCGACGTCTTCTTTGAGATAAGAAACGTCGTATCTCATGCCTTCCGTTTTGCTACGGGAGATTTTGTATGCGATTCCGTTTTCCTTGAGGTTCTTGACGAAAGCGGCCAATTCGCTTCTGCTCTTAAGGGATTCGACGAAGTCTTTGCCCTTCGTTTCGAGGGCGACCTTGCGTGCGTCTTTCAGTCTCTTCTGCACTTCGGCACGAATCTTGGCCGCTTGCTCTTCGACGTCTTCGGGCCAATTGGTCTTGCGAGAAACGTCGACCGGCTCCAAAACGGTGCCAGTATCGGTCTTCTTGTCCTCAATCAACGTATCGCGTTTGATTTTGTTGATTTTCATATGTGTTTCCTCCTACCTTTATAGATTAGGCATAACTCAATCGATTAATTTAGCAAAAATCGTCAGAGATTATCCAACGATTCTCCCACGAGTCACTTTCGTCTGCTTGACTCCTTTGTACTCGTCGTGGGACTTGACCGTCGCAACGACCTTCATGCCAGCTTCTAGATACGTGGAAGTCGACCAGATGATGACGTTACCATCAGTGGTGACGATTTCGTACATATACGAATCGAGAGCGTAATAGGAATATTGGGAATTGCTCTTCGTATAGAGGGTACGAACGTTGGCGATTTCGAATTCGATGCGTTCACCGACTTCTCCAACGTAACCACTATTCTGCTTCTTGAGTTCTTCCAACGCACGACGCTTTTCTTCCGCTTTCTTCTTGAGATAGACGTTGACGAGGGAAGCGAGAAGGGCGATGTCCCTGTCGTCGTAGCCAGTGACGCTCTGCCACATGGTCTTGGCGTTGTAGGAGTATTCGCTGTCGGTCTTCATGTTGGCGACGAACTCGTCGATTTCGGCAAGCTCGTCCTTGTACTCGTCGAAGCGACCACCATCACGAAGGGCCTTCGAGATGCGACCAGCGGTGATGCCACCAGACACGTAACCATCGTTGGACACGATTTCGTAGCAAGCGCGCTTGACTTTGAGATTGGGATATCCATACCCGCTGGGCAACGAACCACCAAGAAGGTCGAAGTCGTCTTCGAGATAGGCTTCTTCGCACTTGTCGAGGAACGACATCATCTCAGCGCAGACCTTAGCGTCGAGACCGTTGGTGTACTGCATGAGGCACTGACGACCGACTTGCTTGAATTCGTCCGTATCGACGTTGTGGATGATGTAGGTGTCTTTGCGAACGCGATTGGTGTTGCAGTGCTCGCAGTGGGCTTCGCAAGTGCGGAACCGTTCGGGAAGTTTGTCTTCGAGGGTATCGTCGACGCAACGGATGATATTGCCGTTTTCGCGATGTTCGAGGGTACCAACGAATTCCCAACCGTTGATGCGATAGAAGCCTTCGACCTCGACTTCACGAGCTTTGTAGACGAGACCAGGGTATCTTTCGCTCTTGACGTCGATGACGTTTGAAGACACGTCGAAGACCACGTCGACGCCTTTGTTGGCGATACGTGCGATTTTCTTTCTGAGTGCTTCGATTTTGACTTCGGGAATGGTGTAGGTCATAGTTGGTCCCTCTCTTAATTTCTTGCTTATATTATATAGAGAAAATTTTAGAGTGTAAAGAAAAAAAGCAACCGAGTTATTTCGATTGCTTCGCTTTCTCTTGGAGTCGCTTGAACTTGTCGTATTCTGCGTCTCTGACCTTCACGTATTTCTGAGGCAGTTCGCCCTCGTCGTCGAGCCATGCAATTGGAATCGCATAGCACTTTATCTTACCGTTCGTGGTCGACTTGCATTCCCGTATGACCTTGTCCCCATCGAACGAGTAGAGCGACGTTTTGTTCCTGTCGCAACAGAAGAATAGTTCGTTTCTTCCAAACGTGACCTTACGCACGTCTACCAACACCTCTTGTGTGCTGTACTTGGGTTGCCAAATCGCTATCGCCATAAATCTCCCTTCTTCACAACAATTCACTGTTGCCAGAGAACGACCACATATTCAAGTCGGTGTACTCACGCTTGCTATTCAATTCGTCGTCGGTATGTATTTCCGATTCGTCGAGATAGCGTATGTATTTGTCATCGATGGATTTTAGTTTGTACGTCGTATTGCAGTGGTCGTCAATCATGATTCCGCAGACGACGAGGTCCTCGCCTCCGAACTTGACTTGCTCGTCGATGTCGTATTTAGTTATCATCTTCTTCCGACTTCTTTCCGCATGCAATCTGCTTCTCAAACTCAATCTGCTCGCGCTCGTCGTACCAACGACCGTACTGATTCTTCTTGTACGTAGGATGCTCTTTGAGCCAATTGTTCAGATACTCGTCGCATTCTTCGTCGTATAGATAGACGACGCTTTCGTCTGGCAATTCTAGGGCACGCATCACCACATGCTGGTCGTCGACGAACTCGAATTTCTCTTCGCCATAGGCACTGTCATAGTAATGTTCGAACCAGTCGACGACGGTGGTCGTACCGTCGGTCCACATGTGAACGTCCATGAATACGTCCTCGCTCTTCTCGTTGTACTCGACGAAATACTTCAGCAGTTTGTCGAGCAATCCGTTTTTGATGTCCTCCGCAGAGAACGACATCGAATTGTATTTTGTCTTCATGATTGGGGCTCCTTTCTTGGTCTGCTTTATTATACAATCTCAGGTCGCTTAGACGCATACTTCGCATGAATGTGAATAACTATGTGAATAAAATGTGAATAACTTTTTGAAATTCTGTCCTGCTATGTGAATAACTTTTTCCTCATGTAAATTCTTTTCATTTTCGTTCTCATCAAAAAGTGTAGACGCCATCGAATCTTTTTCACGATTTTTCAGTAAATCTTCTCAAATTGTCTAAAAATGTCTCTTCAATTTTTGAAAATTTTCGGTGCTAAACTGTCGTAGAAGTAATAATAAATAGTCAAAATAACTCTTTTCAAACTTCATTCAAACTCCAAAAAACACATTATATACGTGTGTGTGCGTATATGTGTACGTATGTGTGTATGTGCATATGTATGTAGGTGTACGTAGTGTACGTATACGCATAGCGTAAATAAAAAGACGTTGCATGTAGAACGTCTTCTTTTTTTACCATATGGAGTCGTCTGTATCGTCTTCGTTGTTCCTACGCTCGATTCTGAGTTCATAGCAATCGTCGAACAAGAAGTCAGACAGACAGCTGATTTTGTATCTGACGAGAAACCAGTCAATCGCATCGTCGAAGCCGTGGAATGAGTCGTGTTCGTTCATGAGTTCCATGTTAGCCACATCGCCAATCATGGATTCCCTAAGGCCGCATTTCGTCTTCGTGTAACGAGTGCTTATCTTGATGCCATACAAGCGTTTGTCGAGTGAGTACATCTCGAATTCGTCGTGCATTAGTCTATGGTAGAACGTATGGTACACATCGTCGATGGCAGTCGTGCAGTCCGATGCCAATCTGCTTCTTTTGAATTGGCTGTCTTCGTCTGCTGGAATCCTGTATTTGTTCTTCGCGAACGTGGCCACGAGATAGGTGATTAGGAACGCGAATTTGTTCTTGAATCCGCGAATCGTCTCCACTTTGTCTCCGTACTTTCGCAACCGTACGTGTACGTAACCGTCTTTGCAGGCGAATTTACGAGTCCTCGTACGAAAGCCGTTCGTAGGGGTGTATTTCACACAGTAAGTAAGCTCGTTCATCTCAATTCGTCCTCATTCAATACCAATACGTTCACTCGACCTGACAGCACGGTGCATGCGTCTAGACCAATCAGACCAGGGAACATCTTCGATTCGTAGATTGGGTTTTCGTCGTCTTTCAACCACTTGTCGAGTTCGTGTGCGTAATCTAGTCTATTGTAGAAGTCGCTCGTGTGCCAGTGACCGCATACGAGTATCTTTCCCTTTTCGGTTTCTGGCGCGAACAGACCTGCTTTGAACTTCCTCCACGGGCATCCCCACATCGCATTCTCCCATCTGTCGTCGCTTGCGTCTCGCCAGTTCGGGTCGTAACTGTCCGGTGTGTCTTTTATCAGGGCACCAGCCCACCTCGATTTCTCGAAGTCTATGTGTTCGTCGACTGGCACGAAAGCGTGCACGAATACGTATTTGCCCAATTCGAGATAGTTGCGCCATTCGTCTGAGCCAATCCAGTACAATATCTCTTTCAGCTTCTCGTTGTCGTATATCGTATTCTCGACTCTCTCACATTCGTTTTCGAGGTCCCGTTGCCACGCGTCCCACTCGGGAGTACCGTAGTCGGGCAGACCCGCTTTGAAGCCACGTTCGATGACATAGTCACGTCTCCATGTGTCTGAGATGCCAGCTATGTCGTACAGCGTCTTGTCGGTGCCATTGTGCATGTCATGCGATTCGGCGTGACCTCTTTCGACCAATTCCCTAAGCAGGGTTTCGTGATTGCCACGAATCAGATATCTGCGCTCTACTGGTAGCGACCTTATGAACTCGTAGACCTGCAGTGGCTTACGACCTCTGTCGAAGATGTCACCACAGACTATGAGAATATGCTCTTCGTTATTCTCGTCGAAGCCAGCTTCTTTCAGAGACGTCATCCATTCGTCGTAGAAGCCATGTATGTCAGAACACACAAAGTATTTCTTCATTTCGTTTTCTCCTCAGATGCGAAGAAAACTCTTCGCTAGTATATTATACTGCACGAATCGTGATTCCGAATCCGCAAAGTATGGCTTCGTAACCAATCTTGGTGAAGTATCTCGCGAAGAATTCGAGTTGCAGGTCGTCGAATCGTTCCCAAGAGCTTATCTTCATCAGGGGGTACTCGACTTCGTTTGAGAACCTCAGTCCATTGATTATGTTGTTTAAGTTGTACTTGAAGTCGTCGCTCTTCATGAAGTCCCCGTATTCCGAATCGACGTCCATCGTGAGCCACATTTGCTCACGGTCAATCTCGTGCATCGCGTCGGTATTTGGTTTTTCGTCAAGAATCGGCACCCACTTCTCCCGTCTGTAGTTGAATCTATCCCACGACTCAAACCCGTAATACGAGTTATATCGATACAGAGTGTCGTCGTCGCTGACGAAGTACTTTGTCGTCATTGTGCTGTCACCTCCGCGATTTTGTCTTTGAGCGTCTTGAGCACATCGAGCGTCACGAACTTTTCCATCGCGTTCTTGGGCTTGCCCATGATTGCTTCGTAGAGAGAATAGTATTCCCAGAGAAGCCAAGTCTCCTTGTCGCCATCGATTTGATAGAGCCACTCCTGCTCGAATTCCTGTGCGAGCAGTCGTTCAAGCGTGCGCATCTGGTCGTCGTTCAGTCTGATTGTCTTGGTCATCGTTTTCACCTCAGCAGTATCTGTGCTCGTATTTGGAGCGCATGAACTCCTCGAAGTCTTTGTCTTCGAATACGGCTTCTAGGAACCCGTCGTCGTACTCCAATGCATACGACAGGGCGGAACATGCGCCATTCACATACGCGTCGCGTTCTTCGTTCGTCTTATATTGAAGGGGCACGGGGGTGAGGAAGTCGATGACGTCGCTTGCGTAGACGTCGACTTCGACCACACGTTCTCCAGATACTTCGTAGCCGTCGCCGTCTCCGATGGGCGCACCGAGGACGTCGTAGGTGAGTTTGAGTTTTCCAACGGTTTTGTCTTTTTCCATGTTCGTATTCTCCTTATTCGATTTCACTGAGTTTCTTGTCACGCTCGCGTTCGAGTTTGGCGACGAGTCGTTTCGCTTTCGCGATTTTCTTCGCGTATTGCGTCTTAATCGCTTTCCTACGCGCTTTGACCTTGTCCTTGATATTCTGTTCGATTTGGGCGTTGGCGACGTTCTGGGCGTGTTTCTCGCGTTCCTGAGACGTTGGCTCGCGCCAGTAGCCGTACACGCAACGTGTACCATCGCGGGTGCAGTCGTATGTATCATACAACTTTCCGTCTTTGACGCACGTGAGATGACGCGACGTTCTGACGATGTAGTTGCCTTTCGCGGGAAGGTCGTGGGAACTGAGATGCGCTTGGCAGCCCGTGCCGATTCCCATCAGAGGGACCCAGACCCAGCCAAGTTCTCCCTCGATGTACTTCTTCTCGGTCTCTTTGTAGACGCCGTTGCGGGCACTGCTCTTACCACGCTTACGGGAACCGGTGCGTTCGCCTTTCGCGAGACGGTTGATTCCGTCGTAGATTTCCTTGTAGTCTTTGCCAGTCGCGTTCGCGATTGCTCTGACCACGCAGTCGCCAACCCTTCCCCTGAAGTACTTGGAACGACCGCCATCGCTGTAGATGAATTCCATGATGTAATCTCCTTTCGATTGCTTCCTGAGAAGATTATATCATGACCTCGCAAGCGTGTCAAATCTTTCTTTCTACGAAAAGAAGGGACTATTTGTCCCTCCTCAATGCATAATGCAGAGCATTGCAGATGTTATATGACAGCGAGTATATCGCGTCCCAGCCTTCGTTGTGTCGTTCTTCGTAAGCGACGCACACTACGTTTCTCAACGTCTCCCTGTCGACGTCGTCGAACTTCGAAGACAGTTTAATCATCGTCTCTTCCACTTTCGCTCTGAATATTTCGTAATCGTTCTTCATGCGTCTATGTTCTCCTCGATGTCTTTGCAGTCTTTGCCCTTCGCGTGTTTTTCGCATACGGGAAGAATCCAGCCAAGCGTGTACTTCGTCGACTTTTCGCCACAATAGATGCAGTGATGGAACGACCGTGTTTCGTATTCGTCTAAGATGTCCAGTACTCTGTCTGGCGCACTTGCGTATATCCTCAGCTCGCCGTACTTCTCCTTCACTTCGCAGATTTCGACGGCGCGCTTTGGGAACCGTTTGCCGTATTCGTCGATGAGTGCTTTTCTGATGCGCTCGCTCATCTCTTTGCCAAAGGCCTTCTTCCAGCCTTCCGGTATATCATCGTACCAAGTCGAGTCGTATGCGGTACGACGCTTGCCTTTGCTATCGGGATAGACGAACGCCCAAAAGGGATAACGTTTAAGGAAGAAGAAGTTTCTAATGACGACGAAAGGTTTGCTCAACCACCATCTGAGTCTGTTGCAGAATCGTTTGAATCCCATCATTCACGCTCCAATTCAAACGAATACACTCTACCCTCGAACGCTCTGGGCTCAACGATTCTTCTGATTTCGCCAATCACTCTGAGAGGATATTTCTCGGTATACACCTTAATGAGGTTGAACACGCCGTCTTTGGCATGCATCTCCTTATCGTACAGAAGATTCTCGGCTTCCTTCTTTGTCACCGCTTCGTTGGTCAATTCACGAATCTTATTCGCAGAAGCCGAAAACGAATCCAACTCATATACCCTATACTTAAGATTATCATGTCTCTTGACGTTCTCCAGATAGTCTTCGTAGTTATAGGGCCGTCTTATCGAACCGCTGTTGTCGTCCAAGAACTTCGTAAGATACTCGATGAACTCAACAGAACATTTCCTGTTCCCGTTCTCGTCGTCGAGACCATCACGGAAATTATACATGAGTTGGTCCGAAATACATTCGTCGCAAAGCTGTACAGCGGTACGCAACGCACAGTCTTTGTCCACGTCGAGCATCATCGGCAAATATTTCATAACATCGTCGTATGCACCCCATGGCATCAAGTGGTTGTTCCTCTTATAGCCGTATCTGCAAGACTGTATCAGGAATCTGTACATGTCATGGACATTGACTTCAACGACCTTGTCTTCTTCGTCCATCTTCTTCTACCTCCATATATCGAAAGTATTATACAACAAGAAAAAGCGACGCATACGGATGAAAGGATAAGAACCGAATACGTCGCATGGGCAAACAGACGAAAAATTCGTTTGCTTACGAGTATTTTAGCAAAAAGAAAAGCGTGATTTGAATCACACTTCTTCCTTCGACTTCTCCCTCGCGCTTATTTCTTCTGCTTCTTCCTCGCCCTCTTTGACTCTGCCCATCGGCACATAGTCGTATCCACCATCTGTGGTCATGCCAACATACAGTATTCCGTCTTTGACATGGTAGGGGATATTGTCGACTATGATTTCCCTTCCGTCGGCCATGACTATCTTTTCGGTCTTGGTGTACATACCATTTCTCTTCAGTTCAGTTCTTTTCCCCGTCCGTTGTCACACGAGGTAGCATTCTCTCAGCACCGGCTTCTTCGATTTCGATTGCCACACCGGTTTCAGGCGGAAGGTTCGGCAAGAACTTTTCGATGATTTCCTCGGTCGTCAATTTAAGTTTCAATTTCATTTTCTTTCCCTCGTTGAACGCTTTTGTGATTTTATTCAGCATCGATATATTGCCAAGACCATGGCGCTTTGTGTAAATATTTATATTCGTAATATTCCATAGGTTCACCGCATTCAGGACATAACAATTCTTTAGGCGGTTCTTTTTTAATGCTTGTGTGGAATTCGCACAACATTCGTGGTCTGTCGAAGATTTCCAAGTCTTCGATATGCCAAGCGTATAGTTTCACCTGCTCATCGCGCCTTACTGGTGCATACTTGGTAAGGTCTTCCGGTGTTAGGCATGCGTCTTTAAGAGTTTCGTAAAAGAAGCTGTCTTTAAACGCATAAGCGTACTTGCCCATATCGTCTATTCTTTTAAGCGTGAATTTTGCGACAATCATTCCGTTCCATAGTCCAGCTTTGAATGTTTTCTTGTTATGGAAGAACTCTTGTCTGATGTGCCTGTATAGGTTTGGTTTTGTCTTCGTGCAGTAGATATAGACATCAGTCGGCAACTCGCACTTGGGTGCGGTTTTCAGAACAAGAAGGGTCTTTTCCCCGTTTAGAATTTTGGCAACCGATTCGGGCTTAATCGAAATCAATATGCTTTTCATATTTCTTTATCTCCTCGTCAATATAATAGAGGCACTCAGGCCATTCGTAAGTGGGACACTCAGGCCATTCGAAGAAGGCGATGGCGATGCATGAATTGTTTAGGTATTCGAACTTTGTCTTATCGTTCTCCCCGTCTTGTAAGTACCACCCGGCGCCGAACTTTCCCGATGTGCGCCATTCGCAGACATGGGGGATTCCGGCGAAGGCGGATGCTTTCTCTTTGAATCGAACCAAAGCCCAGTCGTGTTTCCCTTTTTCGGTAAAATAGAATTTTATTGGCCGCCATTCGTTGAGATTAACATCTTCCATTGCATACATATTGTCGTTCATTGCTTTCCTTCTCAGTTTAATCGAAATAAATACAGATTTTTCGCATTCTTTACGCTTTAACTGCTTTTTAACGTACAATTTTAGCGGGGAGGCCATCCGCCTCCGTTGTATTTGCCGGGATACCACGAACATTGCGTAAGTTCTTTCGACCACTGTGAATCGTCTTGGGTAGTTTGAATAATCTCTACGTTGTCGAACACTGTCTTTTCGGTCGTGTGTTCTTCTCCCAGCCACTTCGACACCGCGTTGAACGAACAGAAAGTGCTGAACATAAGTGCTTTATGGAGTTTGGCGAAGTTCAGCAACTCGTTTGCGAGTTCGTCGTCGGTAAGCGACATCAGCCACTCTCTATTTGTCATTTCGATTACCCTCTGCTTTCTTGTTCGTTCTCATTATTTTTTCGCTTTCACAAAACTTTCACATCGAGATTTTATATCGATATTATATAACTTTCGAAATTATTTTTGACGATGTTGCGTTTATTCGTTGTCTTCGCCCATCTGCTCGACTGAAGCTCGTCTCGCCCGTTTTCTCTCCCTCTTCGTCTTTCTGACGATTGCGGAATCTATCGTCGTTCTGTGTATCGAGTGCACTTCTTTGAGAAGACCTTCCTGTAATAGGGAAGACAGACATATTGGCGTATAGTCTATATGTTCTGCGCATACGTTTAGATGTCTTTCTCCACAGTCTTTCTTGTCGTGGGCGTGACCGTGTATGTTGAACAGATAGTCTGGTAGGCCCTGTATTGGTTCGTGTGACAGTATGAGTCTGTCGTTTATCATAAGTGGGCCTTCGTATACTTCGTCGAATAGTCTGATGTAGTTGGACGCTCCTTTGTCGTGATTGCCCAACAGCAGTATCTTATACCCTCTTATCTTCTTGACGAACTCGACGTCGCCAATGTCGCCTAGGAATATGATTGTGTCTTTTCTCCCGACCTTGGAATTGATTCTTCTGACCTGTTCTTCGTCGCCTGGGTAGCTTTCACCTCTGAACGACTTCGATTCTTCGTCGTCGAAATGTGCGTCGCTGTATATCCAGATTGAGTTTCTGTGCTCACCGTCTGTGCACGACCACTTCGAGAATATGTCGTATAGATGATTCGTCATTCGTCTTCACCATTCAATATGCGTATCGCTTTGTCTGCAAGCTCTTTCGTCAGACCGAACGCGTAGTCTGTTTTGATTAGGAAAATATCATTATTGAGATATGGTTCTATATCCTTCGTCTCGTCGTCGAATACGACTGCCCTTTCGAGAACGTCTCTGTGTTTATATGACCAAAGCAGTATCTCAGCACCTCTGTCGTCGACTCTTCCAACATCGCTCCACGACAATCTGACTTGCTTGACGTCCGTAAGCGTCTTCAGTGTGGTTCTATCGACTCCCTCGTCTGTGATTCCACGAAGGTGCATACCGAACGACGCGAGTCTGTCCATGACCGTTGACAACGAGTTCGGAAAGATTCTCCACGACGACGTCAGCACTATCTCCGCGTTCGTTTCGTCGATGATTCTACGCAACAGCGAAAGATGCTCGTCGTAGATGTCTACCTGCTCTACGTCGTAGCTTTCGTACTCTTCATGACTGAGGTAATGGTTCATCACACCATCTATGTCCAAAAACACGACTTTCATATGTTTACCTCTTATGTAATATGGTGCCAGTTGCTGGAATCGGACCAACATCGGAGGATTACAAAGCCCCTGTTCTGCCATTGAACTAAACTGGCGTATTGGCGGGCCAGGAGGGAATCGAACCCTCTACATCGCAGTGACAGTGCGACAGTTTAACCGTTAGCCTACAAGCCCGAATTGAGCGATGATAACTGTGTCGCCCACACAGTGCTGTATTGGGTAGCAACCCCTGCAACAACCAAAGTCCTACCAGATGCTATGTTATGCTGGGACTTTATCAGGTGGCCAAACCTGCGAGCTAGTGCGGACTCTAGGGGTTAGGTCGACTCATGCCCTACGTGCCGCGGTGTACGCTTGATTGTTGCTTCATCATTGGACTGTTGCTGAATCGTAACAGGGCCACTACGCCACGACGAGGCTGATGAACTGTAGTGGAATGGCGGAAGGGCTGGGATTCGAACCCAGGGTAGTTTTGCCTACGCTTGTTTTCAAGACAAGTGCCTTCAACCGCTCGGCCACCCTTCCAACGTTAAGACGCTCATTCGTCTAATGACACGAGAGCGTCGTACACGACATCTGGATAATGGGACTTGACGCACTTGGGAATCCACCACTTATTGGGCGCAAGCGAGATGTCGCCATATATCTGAATGATGTCTCCCACATGTGTATACTTGAATATGACGGGAGGGCAGTGCGTTACGATGTCGTTGTTCGTTCTGACGATGAAGAAGTTGCTCCATCTCTCACGCAAAGCCTTCTTGACTCTGAAGCCAGCATAGAATCTAGGCGCTTCGAATCCAAAGCCAATCAGACCGCAGTCGCGAAGGTCTGGGCGATGATACCACACGCATTCGTGGCAAAGTCCTGCCAATGCACCACCATGTGAGTAGCCAACGACGACGACCTTGTTCCATTTATATTCGCCGTCTGAATCGCGCTCATCGATTTTTTCGATGACGATATCTTCAACCTCTTTCCACGCTGACAGAAACCCTCTGTGAACCCTGTAGGGAATCTCCATGTCTTTGTAGGGCTTTTTGCCGAATAGGAAGTTTCTTATCCAGTCTGTTACGCTGGACGAGCCTTGAAAGAATACATAGAGCGTATCATCATCTTCGACGAACGCGTAGTTCACGTCGTTTCCGACGGTCTGATACTCAACGTCGAACGCACATGCTCTGAACAATTCTTTTAACATCGTCATTCACATCCCCCAATCGTCATTTCAATTTTATTTCGCCAGAGTCAATCAACTTCCTGCTCTTCACTCCGCGAAGGGTCTTTTCCTCTTCGTCGAATTCGAGCATGTCCATGCCAATTGCAGGATAGAGTCTCGGTTTGCCATTCTCGACGTCGACTCGTACGTCGTTCAGATACAGAAAGTCCCCACAGTCAATCGTGACGTCGTCGTTTGTGACGATGGACATCATCGAGTATTCGCGCTTGTTAAGCTTGACGGTCGCAGACTTTTCGTCCGTAACGATGTATGCGTGACCGAAGTACGTTTTGTTCTTGTTTTTTGAAACTATCTTCTCTTCTCTCATACGTCTTGACCTCAATAACTGTCGTAGAATTCCAACTCGTACGACTCTTTGTCGTCAACGGTCTTCAGGAACCAGAGAAGTTCGAACGCATACGTCAAATCGGACCAATATTTGTCGCAGATACCGGCGTCGTCGTATTCCCATTCGCAAGTGTCATCAGCCCACTTGTAACTGCTGTCCCATTCCCAAATGGATTCACCAGAGTTCTTCCACGTTAAGCCTCGATACACCTGTTCGCGAAGATGGTCGAGAATCTTCTCAAACACTTCGAGACTGATGTGATATTTGTAGTCGTTTTCGTCTTCGAAGCACTGATTTTCTGCGAGAACGTCGAGGATTGCACCGCGAACGTTCCAACATTTGCGCCAGTAGAGAACGTCGTAGCTTCCCTCGCTGTAGGATTCAAAAGCCGTTTTCAACTTCTCAGGAAGATTGAGTTTGTTGTCTTTGATTTTCAACATGATTCCGTTGTCGAGTCCCATAAGAATTCCTTTCGTTATCTCACTTTCTCGTCTTCAAGCCCATAATCATGTAAAGCAACGCGAACGTCGCACCTAGACTTGAGAACGAGCCAAGTACTGTAATAAGCGTGGCGATGTTCTCATTCATCAATCCCTTGTCAAACGAGACGGATGCGTAAGCGAGTGAGAACAAAGACGCAAACACTATCGCAACGAGAGAGATGGCGATAGTGAGCGGTGTCTTGCTCTTTATGATTACTTGTGCTCGGAGATGCGTTCGAACCAAGCCTTCTTCTCTGCGATTGTCTTCAACTTGCAGAAATCCGCCCAGTCGAGGTCATTCGCGCTTTTGCGACCTCTGTCGATGCACGCCATGCGCCAGCTTTCTTTGTCGTTGTACTTATCGAGAACGCCAGCTTTCGCGAATTCCATGGACAGAACTTTCCCGTACTCAGCGAATTGATGGCGCTTGGGTCCGTGAGATTTGTGCGGACCACCAGACGCTCCGCTTCTTTTTGCTTTTGCCATCTTTTTTGCCCTTTCTTTCTGTATTGTGGTGGACCCTGGGAGAATCGAACTCCCGACTCAAGCGTGCAAAGCTAGTGTTATCCCCCTTAACCAAGGGCCCAATTTGATGAGCGTTCTTCGATACGAGCCGAGTAGACGGTCGTCATCCGTCAAGTGCTGACTGGGCACACCACATGTTCCTCGTCGCGTCGATACGCTCTGGGTTTGAGATTTACGACCTCGTTTTTCCTATCTTCTACGACGGGAGGCAATCTCCGTTTCGCGAAACGTTATCGTTTCGACAGCCACTGGAGCAGAATGTGGGAATCGAACCCACGTAATCAGTTTGGAAGACTGAGATTCTACCGTTGAATCAATTCTGCGTGTTTGCTCGTCACTTGCTCATGTAGTAGCCGTAGAGCTTTGTCATCTGTTCGTTTTTGACGAACGCGTCGATGATGTGACGAACCATGTTCTTGAGAACATACATATATTATACACCCCCTTGCGAATGACTGCGCATAATCTGGTCGTTTTGCGCTGGGGGTTATGGCTACTTCGCTTCTTTCTTCTTTTCGCGACACTTACGTGTACGTGCGTTGGACTTGTCTTGAATCTCGCGAAGACGGGCGTTCTTGCGAGACAGTTCGGCTGTAAGAGCGATGATTTCTGAGTTCATTCTGTCAGTCATCGCTTTGTACGTGAGTTCCATGTGCTCGTACTTCTTTTTGAGTTCTTCGAGTTCCTTCGTGAGTTGCTCGATTTTTCTCTGCTTCATTCCAAACATATTCGTGTTCCTTTCTTTTTATGATTTGGTGCCCTTTGACGGGCTCGAACCGCCGACCCTCTCGATGTAGGCGAGATGCTCTCCCAACTGAGCTAAAAGGGCTGGTTTTCTACTTCTTTGCTTCGGCAATCTCGTTTTTGTACTTGACGAAGTCCTCGTCAAGCAACAACATCGCTTTGTCGATTTCGAGAACGAGATTCAATGCTTTCTTCTTGATGTCTTGAAACATCGTTTTGAACTCACGGTTACCCATGCATTGCCCACGTCTCGAAGCGAGCGCGACGCCTTTGATTAGATTGTACTCGTCATCATCTGAACAAGTCGACTTTCCAGTCGTTCTGACTTTGTTCAAAGATACCAGTTTGAAGTATGCGTCAACTAGATTTTTGTACGCATCTTGCACAGCGCAATGATAACTAAACTTAGTTACGCCCTTGACGATGGTCATTTTGCCACTTTTGATGCGGTCCGTTTCGAAATACGAAATAGGCTTTCTCGCCATATTCAATGTTCCTTTCCGCTTACGTCTGAATACGACGAAGCACATCGAAGACGATGAAGTTGATTTTGTTTTGGTGCCTACTGAGAGAATCGAACTCCCAACCTACGGTTTACGATACCGTTGCTCTGCCAATTGAGCTAAGTGGGCGACTGCGATTTTGTAACCGCTTACATGGTGGTTGCAGATGACGGGGTCGAACCGTCTTCCTTCGAATTTTTGCATTCGACGAACTTCCGAAGTTCCCATCCGCAATATGGCTCAACTGTTTTTGCGAAGGTAGTTGACACCTCGACGACGTTAGATTCTGCTGATGTAGAAGTTCACGCCGTTAGTGCAACGATAGGTCTTGTAATGCTTGTCGTCGTAGATTTCCACGACGCTGATGTGATTCTTCTTGAGAGATTTGTACATCTCCCTTTCAGCATCGCGTCTTGTGAGGAATTCCCTCGACTTGAATTTGAGACCCGTCGAAGCGAGCGAGTAACGATGGTTACCCATGAGAAGTGTGTTGAACATATTCAGTTCCCTCCAAGTAGTTTTTAACAGGGGTCATTTCGGACCCCGCTTGGAGACACACCTCAGAATGATGCGAGTGCATCAGTCTCAGAGCATATTATACAACCATCGTCGACACGCAAGCGAACATTTTCGCTTACGAGCACTAATTTAGCACTGTTCCAAAGCGAGTTCGGCCATATCCAACAGCGAATTGGCTAGAGCGATTGTCTTCGCCGTCTGCTTCAAAGACACTTTACCAGATTCGAACAGTTTAGATGCGCAATTCAACATGCTTTCCGCCTTTTTCGTGAGCATAAGTGCGCGTTTCGCGTTTTCGTAGTTCATAATTCAATCTCCTTGAGCATGTCGATGTCAACTTTCTTCAGTTTTTTGTTCAACTCCTTTTTGTGCGAGTGGTAGAACGAGATGGCGCCAATCAGTTCGTCTTTCGACAGTGAATCGTTGTTGATAAGCGCACGATATACCATATATTTACAGAGGTTTCTGCGTTTCTTGATGATTTTGATTGCACGTTTGAACTGTGCATTCATCAGTTTTTGATACCCTTTGTCCCTCAGGGTTCTCGTATACTCGGAACTTGAACCAAGAGACGTGGGCGAAATGCCGCCGAAATCGAGCATGCCACAGTTGACGAGCGCCATAAACATGTCGATTGTGTTTTCCAAGTCACCACTCGAACCAGTCGACGTCGCACCAAGAAACACGCGTTCGCTTGCCATGCCACCAAGTGAGATGCACATGTCGTCGAGGAGTTCCTGCTTCGTATAGACATTGGTGGATTCGTCTTTGGGGAAGTCATCGTCGTCGAAGAAGGGGTTTCTGTCGTAATCACGTTCGAACTTGGTGAACCCATTGGTGTCCCCATAGCGAATGGCGGAAATCGAACCACAGTTGCCATTGAGACTCGCGCTGACGATTGCGTGACCGACTTCGTGAATGAGCACCTTAGTCGCGTTGGACTTATTCTTCCAGCGTTTACCAATCGTCTCGAAGTTCATTTCGTTGATGAGTTTTTCGAAATCCTCAACGCAGATTTTTTCTTTGGAGTCGACGTACTCGATGAGCGCGTTGTTGATGAGCGTGCTGATGTCTGCACCAGACATGCCAGCCAACTTGACCGCAAGGCTCGTGACGTTCAACTCGTCGAACGTCTTGAAGCCCTTGATGTAGTATTTGATGATTTCCTCACGCGAATGCAAATCGGGCAAGTCGACCTTGATTTTCTTGTCGAAGCGACCACTTCTCGTCAACGACGACGGAATGTCTTGGTAGTTGTTCGTCGACGCGATAATCATCACACCGCCATGAGACTCGTACCCATCCAGTTTCGTGAGCAAGAACTTAAGAACCTGTTTGGACAAGTCGCTTTCGAAGTGCGAAGACGTTACGAGTTCCGCGATTTCGTCGATGTACACAATCGAAGGGGTCGACTTTTCAGCGTCTGCGAACGTTTTTTGAAGACCTTTGAGAACCTGCGTCTCGTCGTCACCCGATTCGAAATAGTGAAAGGGGATTCCACACTCTTTTGACAAAGCTGACGCCATGAGCGTTTTGCCACATCCAGGCGGGCCCTGCAGAATGAGGCCTCGTGGCAAACGAATGCCCCTCTTCTCATACTTGTCATAGTTCTTGAACAGATTGATTAGTTTGCGCAACTCGTCTTTTTCGGCTTCGTAGCCTGCGATTGAGTTCATGCCAATTTTTCTTTTCATATCGATGCTTATCTCCCTTGTTTAGTTATCTCGATGTATCTGTCGTTCATGTACTGCGACCATCCGCTGTACGATTCGTCTCTGCTGTCGATGACGAACTTACCCGTCTCCTCGTGGGCCTTGCTACGTCTGGCGCAATCGAAGAACATATCTCTCGTCGTGTTGTTGACAAGCAACGTGTTTATGTTGCATTCGTCGATGCGTTTCGTCTTTCTATAGGCCACGCGAATCGTGTGCTTCTCTGGGTCTCGAAGCAATACGCTCGTCCCAGGCACTTCGTCGAAGTTCGCTTTGTACTTGACGTTCGTGTCTATGAAGCCCTTGACGGTGTTCGCGTGATGCTTGTGCGCTATCGCCTTGAACGTTTTGTCGGCATCGTCGTTCGCAACGTAGAACACATTGATTGAACCGTCTTCCTTCACGATGCATTTCGAAGAAAAAAGCAAAGACAGCACTTCGTCGGAATTCATATTCAGGAACGAATACGACTCCACTTCGCACACATCTTCGCTGTTTGTGATTTTGATGATGTTTCCTTTTACCCGTCTGACAATCATTTGTGATTCCTCGATGACATTATACAATCGAGGTCATACTGTGTCAACGAGTTTTGGAAAGTTCTTCTTTTCTTTTTCTTTCCGCGTCCCACACAAGAGAAGACGTGATGTCGCCATTCGCGAGTATGCGACCATAGAAATCGACGGTCACGTTCCTGTCTTTCTTGAACGTGCCCAATATCTTTCCGTATCTGTCATGCGCAGTCACGTCGCCTCTGGCGTCTACGTCTGTGTAGCCAACGACTGCTCCATAGAAGTCCTTTATGTTGTTTCTCATTCGCATTCCTCCAAATTGTTGCGACACTGTCACGACTTTTACATGCTTCTCGTTTGTTCTTGCCAATATCTGCGTAAGTCTGGCGTCAGCGCCAAAGCCTCTTCTTCCGAGATGTTCTGAACGTCGAACAGATTCCCGTCTTTTGGATTGAGGAAGTCGCGTATTTCCTTGCACAGCATCTTATCGCTGGATTGCGCTTTCAAATAAGTATAAGAGAAGACTGTACCTATGTGGTCTTCGTCGTCGAGAGGACCGAATTTGAGAATGTGACACGAGCCAGCGATTGTGCGAATCAGCATGAACTTCGAGAATCCATAATCGTCTGTTGCCCGTATCGTCGCATTGTATAGGTCGTCGACTTCGAAGTCAGCGTCGTACGTTACGCTTTTCCTATATTCGAATTTCTTTCGCATTCTTTCTTCTTGTATTCAGCGACTTTGCGCTTCTCTTCTTCGGTCAACGGAATCGTCTCAATCATGCCAGCCATGTATCTCTGCGAGAACTCCAACGCATTGCCCATCTTCTTGGCTTCGGGGTCACTTTCGTATTTCTCGACATCGAACTTGTGAATGTTCTTGAGTGTCTGCAGATACATCGCGATGATGGTCTGTTTCTCGTCTTCGTCGAGGTCGTCGTAGCCTTCGAGAATCTCCATGCCGATATCTTCGAGCAACGTTCCGTCGATGAGCTGAATCATCTGCTGAAGCCACATGGATGCGACTCCCTCGAACGCGTTGTGCTCGGTCTTGCCCGTGGGGGTTTGATAGATGACCTGCACGCTGTCGCTTCTCGGCACGAGATACTCGGTGTCTCCTGACTGCAGTGGTTGCTTCTCTCGACTCAAACGGGCACTCAGTTCAAGTTCCACGACGGGGTTTATCAGCGTTCGAATGTCACCATCGGAGAATTTAAGGCAGACGATTCTCGCGTCTTCGCCAATTTGAGGGGCGCAAATCGCGCAAAGCGATTCGTTTTTGCGTAGTTCTTCTTTCATTTCGTTGATGATTCTCTTGGCGTTCTTCTCGCCTTCTGCGGTCGATAGGTCCACTTCTAGTGCGCGTTTTCTCAATTGATTTTTTGACAATACAGGCTTCATTCCTTTGCCTCCGAAATCTCTACAGCATAGTATTCTTCGCCAAAGTCGGACTTCAGCGTAACGTCGAATTCGTCTGACAGATAGACGAGGGTGGAACCTTCTGTACCCAAATCGATTCCTTCTGGGTCGAGGTCCAGATTCTCGTTCTTGTCAAGTCTGGAATACATTCTCGCGAACTCGTTAGAGTCTTCCAACTGAATGACGTAAACGTCGTCGTAATACTTGCCTTCTTTGTCTATGCCTAAGGTCTTTGCGAATTCGTCTGGTCTCATATTCGTGCCTCCTCGACGAGTTTCTTGAAGTCAGCAAGCGCGTCTTTCGACTCATCTAGAATAGCTTCTTTCGAGGAGCCTTGAAGATAGTCGTACCACTTCTGATTGACCTTCTCTTCCTTAATCTGCTTCTCTTTGCGCTTGGGCTTGTTCAGCAAGAACATTATGTACGCGATTCTCGTATAGTTCGCTTTCACGATATCGAGTTCGCTGTTCGCTTCGTCCAGTTGGGCCTTGGTTATCTTGCCCTGCTTGAACAGCAAGTCGAATTCCTTTGCCGTCTTCTCGGCTTCTGTCATCACCTGCTGTTGTTGCAGAAAGTAATCTACTACATCCTTTCTAGCCATGTTCGTACCTCTCTTTAAATGATATCAAGATTGATGCTGTGGTTGATGAGGTTGTCTTCATCGAATATCAGCAACGTTTGGGCAGGCTTCGTGTATTTGCGAATGCTCTCTGCGTATTGGTCTGTTCCGCAAACGCTTCCGTTGGTTAGGACCCGCATGTTCTGGAAGTGCTTGGCGCGCTCTTCATGAAAGTGGCCCAACAATACGTAATGTATATATTCGCCAGTCGCGCCAATGAAATCTTGAAACGAATGATTCGGTTTATTGAGATGACCGTGGGCGAACATCACGAGTTTTCCGTTCATCAGTCTGAACTTGCCCATCGAGATAGTTAAATTGTCGTGGGCGAATTCGATGTTCGTGTCTCTCAAACGTTCTTCGAGATACCAATCGATGAGTCTGAAGAAGTTCTCCTTCTCGATGCTTTCGTTCTTGTTGGGAAGAATACGAGAATGGTTATCGGAACAACTACGATACACAACGACGGGTGCGGCCTTCTGAAGTTCGTTCAGCGCCTTTGAGACAAGTTCGCTTGCTTGCATGACCTGTGTGATGACGTCGAATTCCTGCTCTACGCGAATCGTCGTGTGAATGTCGCCGTGAATCAGGTCGCCAAGATTGACGACGTTTAGTTTGACGACGTCGTTCGCCTTGCAGTACTTGATTACGTCTTTGACCCATTTGTCGAGTCTCTTGGTCGCGATTTCAAGATTGTACTTATTGCAGTATTCGTCGATGCACATGCCTATATGCAAATCGCTTAACAAGGCAATCGCTTCTGCTCTCGATTCGCCAACGTATCCCTGATACTTGCATTGAGGAAGGGCTTTTAACTCTTCTACGGCAAGCACTATCGAATCACGCAAACGCTCGACGCGGGCTTCGTCGCGAAGCTGTCTGTTGAGAGTCGTGCGCTCGTCGCGAAGACGCTGACGCTCTTTGTACAGTTCGTGCATTTCGTTCACAGACTGAGGCAACGTATCGACTTCGACGTTTATTTTGTTGGCCTTCATATATCTTTTTATTAACGCGCGATATGACTCCGCAGTATTTGGATAACAAGTAGTCACAGTCAGCCATTCCCAATTGCGTTCGTTCTGAGGCAATTCGCGATGCATGACGCCAAGCGTGATGTAGTCGTCATGAGTCAGTTCGCCATTCGCGCTGAGAAGTTCGTTGTATTTTTCGATTATTTCATTTCTGGTCATTTTCGTTCTCCGTATCGATTTCGTCGACTTCGATTATGTCGTTGTTCGTTTCGTTCTGCTGTTGGATTTGCGCCAACATCTTCTTGACCGCGTCCATTACGCGTTCTCTAGACTCTCTTGGTAATTCGTTCGATGTGACGTTCACCGTGATGTCGTTCTTCGTGTGATTGATTGATATAGGCGGTGAATTGTCTATACCACTGAACGTCTTCGTAGAGTGGTCGAGACCGTTCTGTATGGCCGTCATGTAGTCAATCAGTTCTTTGTGGGACAACTCATCATGATGATTCACGACTCTGTCTTTGACCTTATCGAGTATGTCGTCGAGCAGTTCGCTTTGGGCGGACGCCCTCGTCATGCTCTTCTTCATGATGCTTATATTGAAAAGATTCGCGATTTCACGAAGTTCTTGCGAGTTTTTGGCGTGGTCCAACTTCGTGAAAAGCTCTTTGTCGTCAGTGACTTCGACAAGTTGGTTTTCGCTGTCCTCGATATCTTCTTTCTGTGTACGAATCTCTTCGTTGTCAAGCATTAGAATAAGTCCTTGTAAGTGTTCTCCACACGTTCTTTGAGCGCAGTCTCAAAACGTAGTTCAAGGGGTCCTTTTTCGCCTTTTGCGACGCTTCTGATACCCTCTTCTAATTTCGCAGACGGGACGAATCTGAACTTCGCGCCTTCTTCCGATATAGAGATACGCAAAACGCCATAACCAAAATCGTATTCGACTTCGTGCATTCCCTCTAGCAAAGCGTTCTGCACGCCGTCGACGAGGACCTCGGACTGCAATTCAGAAATCTTGTCCAGATTCTTCTGATTGATTGTCGTCAGCGTCGAGATTTGTTTGTTCATCGTTTCCATAAACGTTGTCCTTCCATTTCAGATTCTTCTTTCGTATCGCTCTCATCACTTTCTCAAGGCTTCTCGTCATTATATACTCGCGTTGCTTCTGCATCGTCAACGCGTATTGCTCTTCCGAGAAGTTGAGTTTCTTTCTGACCAAATCGAACAACCTTCGCGGGTGTTCCTGCAGGTCGTGCAATTCCGCTTCGATATTATACAATGCAAGAGAAAATTCGTTATCGTGGTTCGAAATCATAGTTCTTCATGACCTCCACGACCTTCTCATACGCTTTCGTCAACTCCTTTATATTGACGTCTGGTGTAATCGTGTCGTTTATCGCGTCTTCGAGCGTCATCCCGCTCAAATCGCATCTTTCGTATACGGTAAGGGCTTCGGTCAACGTAATCAACTCAGACGTCGTTGGTATTCGTATCGTCATGCCGCCGAATAGACTGAGCACATTGAGAAGGCTCTCTTTGTCCATTGCGTATGCCAATTCGCTCAACGTTGAATACTCATCGGTTTCGTTGAGACAGTACAGAACGAACAGCATGAGCGAATACACGTCCTTCTGACTGAGTATGTTCAGACTCTTTATTATGTTGCTTTTCTTCATGCTACTCTGACCATTCCTCGTCGTTTGAGAATTTGTCTGCATACGCGCTTGCCACGATGGAATCGAGAACGTCGTCGGGTAAAGTGTAGGCGGCCCTCGTATCGTTTATCTCTTTGCCCAGATTCTTACGGACTTTGTTGACGAGCATTGACACGTATTGCTTCAAAGATGGGCTGACGCACCATAGAAGAGGTTCGCTCGTCCTCTCTATCTCCATGAATTTCATGAACAGTTCGTCGTTCTTGTTGGATTTCGTATCGAGCTTCTTATTCAGCTTTCTCTTGTTTTCGTTGCTGAGAGTCGTCTGCGACAGCATCGTGAGCATCATCGACATGCGAAGGTTCTTGCGCATCTTTGCGTTCTTCGCATACGGTGTGTGCTTGACCACGTCGTCTATGAAATCGATGAGGTTGTTCAACTCGTCGTATATCGCGGAAACAAGGTACTCACGCTGATAGTCGCTTTGAATCGACTGTCTCATCTTCTCACTCAGACTGTCGTCGAACACGTCTTCGTCCTCGCTCGCTTCAGTCGTCATGTTGAACGCTTCGTTCTGATACATGACCTTAAGCGGATATAAGGACGCCTTCGCGTAATTGAGCAACGACTTAACACGCTCTCCGTTCATCTGCTTCTTCATGAAGCGCATATAGATTGTGCTCGCGGCGAACTGCGCGAATCCGTCATAGTCGGCAAAATTTCTGAAGTAGCTTTTCTTAAAGGCGAGCATTCTGAAAATCAGATACATATAACGATACAGTTTTTCGTCGTCTCTGTTTTCGGTATAGAATTCGTTGTCGAACTCTATACATAAATCTGTATACTTCATCCCTTCTGGTTTCGCATAACTCATATCATCTTACCTCACTTATGCCGTTTTCGTTTTTCACAATCGTTATTTCGCTGTCTGCCGGAATCTGCAACTCATCACTGTGATGCGATACGATAAAGACGCTGTCCACATCGCTCAACTCATTGACGATGAACGACATCACCCTGTCGCAACTGAGCGAATCGAGAGCGTCGGTTATTTCGTCAAGAACCAATATGTTCGACGAGAATCCACACTGCTTGGACATCATGTCTCGAATCGCGAACTGCACGACCAAGTCCAGTCTCTGCTTTTCGCCGCCACTCAGATTGCCGTAGTCTTTTCCTCTGTAGACGATGTCCAGGTCGTTGCCATTCAACTCAAACGACACATCGTCTGTATTGAATATCTTAGAGCAGTAGTTCTTCGCTCGTGCGTCTATATAGTCTATTATATTCTGCAGTAGATAGCCTCTGAAGTCACGTTTTGCGAACGTGCTCATTTTGTTTACGACGGACAATCTTTCGTCCAGTTCGTTCGCTTTGCCTTCATGAACTTCAATATCTTTCTTCAGATTCGAGGTCTCTGTCTCGATTCCGTTCAATTCGTTGCGCAGTTCTTCTAGTCTCGTTTTCCTCGTGTTAAGTTCCGTCTTAAGTTTCGTATACTCATTCGACTTAGCGGAAACCTCGTTCTGTAGAATCGAGTTTGTCCTATTCGTCAATGCGGATGTTTCCTTCTTCAGGGAATCGACTCTGCCCTTTGCGTTTTCTATGTTCTTGTCAAAGTCTTCTGATATTCGTCTCAATACGTCTGCGTACCCTTCGTTGTCGTCGGCTATATCGTATTCAATCTCTTCTATTCTCTGTCTTATTTCCGCCAGTTCGTTCTTTTGAGCGTCACAACTCGGCTTGACGACTCCGACCAATTTTTGACCGCACGTGGGACAAACGTCTCTTATGCCCTCGATGTGCTCAATCTCATGAGTGAGGGATGACGCTCTCGCGTCGAGGGACGATTTGCGACCAATCAATTCGCTCTGCGTTTCGCTGTGCTGAGTCATCACTTTCGACAGCGCGTTCGATTTATCTTGCGACAGCGTAGACAACGACGCGATTGCCGAGTCGAGGTTATCGTTGCTCGACTTAAGCTCATCGTTCAAGGACTTCACAAGCGATTTCGCGTTTTCGATGTCTTCTTCGAGAGTCTTCAATCTCGTCTCATCGTCCACCATCCCTTCAAGACGGACGATGTCGCTATTCACTTTCGCCCGTGATTCTTCGTATACACTTAGTTTCGACTTCAAAGACGCAATCGTCTTGTCGTTTTCGTTCCTCGCATTCGAGAGAACGTCAAGTCTGTCCGATATGCGTCTCTTTATGTCTTCTATCATGAAGTCGGACTTCGAAAGATGCTCAAGCACCTCTTTTCTACCACTCGGCGTATTCGACGTGAACTTTTGGGGCAGTCCCTGTCCAAGCAACACGACGCTACCAATAAGTTCTTTCGTCACGTCTGGCAAAAGCTGAGACAGCATCGTCTGCGACTCCCTTATGCCTTTGCCACCAACGTCTTCCCCATCCACGATTATCTTGAGATTCGTGTGCAATACGGAATCGTCATGGCTTCTCGTCAGCACGAACGACTTCTCGTCGGCTTCGAATTCGAGACTGACCCAACAACCGTCGTTGTATGCGATGTTCGCAGTCGAAGAACCCTTCAGACCACTTAGCGTTTCACCTGTGAGAACGTAGCTTATCGCGTTCCATATTGACGACTTTCCAGAACCATTGCTCTTGGCCGCGTCGCTTGGGTCCAAATTGATTCCCTTGACCAAACAAAAGCCTCTATCGCACAGTTCTATCTCCGCGTCCGCGAACGACATAAAATGATGCAATTTAATCTTCTTGAATACAATCTTCATCGTCTGCAAACCTCTCCCAACTCAGACATGACTATATCCGTTTTGCCTAGTCTGTCTATCACAAACTTGTCGAACTCACCGAGATGACCGTCTACTCCATAGTCGAATTTGACGTCTTCTGTTGGAGAACTTTTCGTCGAAACTATTGTCATCTTATACGTCACGACGTTATGTCTCGCGAGGATTTCATTGACTCTATCGACATACTTTTCGTCGCATCTCAAAGACAAGACTGCATTCTGCTTTATGTCGTCCAATTTTCTCAAAGACGTTTCGTCGACGATGTCCAACTTATAGAAATTGAACGCGTACGGATTGTCGAAGAACGACGTTTCAAGCGTGTCTGTGCCGATGAGCATCGTCTGATGACCGTATCTGAACGCGTCTTCGGAAAAGTTTTGACCAGTGAGATTGCCAAGGTTTATCGCGAACAATCTTTTGCCATCGAAGAACTTCGTCTGATTATGAAGATGCCCGTTCACATAGAGAGACGTATTGCCCTTTATTTCGTCTAACGAATATCCAAATTTGGACTCATACGCACCGTAACGTATTCCGCTGATGTCGTTATGCGAGAAGACGATTCTCTTTTTGTCGTTGGGCAAAATTTCCGACAGTGGTCTTCTCGTGTCTTCCGTGAAATAGGGAATGAAAGCTATGTCGTCTTCTATCTTAATCTTGTCTATGACTTCAAAGCCCTCTTTGCGAAGGGCGTTGGTGGAACTATACTGCAGGTCTATCATCGACGATTCGTGATTGCCTACAATGAACGCATGGCGAATCGACTTAGCCCAATTTATCTTCTGAAGAACGGAAATCTCCTCTGAGTTGATATCACATCTATCGAAGAAGTCTCCAAGATACACAATCAAATCTGCATTTGTTTCCAGGGCTTTATTCTCAGCCCAATCTATCGAAGACAAAAGATTTGACAATCTCGTCGAACAATCTTTGTTTCTTGTTCTCAATATCGACGAATACGTCGACCAATGTACGTCACCTACTACGAAAATCTTCATACGAGAATATTATACAATGCACATAAGAAAAATCACTTTCTTACGAAAGTGTATTCCTTGTTCGTGTTTTCGAGCCAATTGACCCATTTATAGCCGTATTTCGACGCAGTGTATTCGAATATCGCCTGGTCATACGGTTCGTTCGGCAATCCCTTTGACATTCTGATTCGCTGATACCAGTATCTTATCGCCGAAGGTATCGACACGAGAAATAGTTGAAACGGTCCGAGAATGAGTTGCTGTATCGCATGACCGAACTCGTGTCTTCTCGTATGTTCGAACCAATCTGGACTCGTTTCGGAATAGTTTCCGCAGAGGGCGACCGCACCGATGCTGAGACCTCCCCAATTACCGCCAATCTCGACGATTATCGAGCACCCGTTTCGATGCGCTTTATAACCGTTTACAGCCAATGCGAGCACGATGATTAGACCAGGGATTGTGAACAGGCATCCCCACGTGAGTGAGACGAGCCAGAACATGATTGAAAATAGAATCTTTTTTGCTTTCATAACTACCTCATGACATAATTTTGCATACGACGTAATCTATTTGACGCTCTCTCGACAAGTCCAATCTGCCTGTTTTCAACTGCCAGTCGAACGACGACAGATACTCAATCGCGTCTATCAGTTTATCGTTGCTGAACTTGTTGCAGGAATAACGAATCGCTGAGAATTTCTTAGGGTTCATACCAAGTTTCTCAGATGTCGCTGAACTGTCCATCTGCACGGAACACACGTCTTTGAAGTTATTGCGAAGAATGGATACGAGGGCATACGCCTCAGACTGTGTGTTGAGATACGCATTCAGGAGTGCGCCAACGCTTGCTTTGTCGTTCTTGACTATTGCATTCACCAAAGGGAACGGCGAGTCGTCTAACCCATATGCACCAGACTCGAACATTTTGTCGAACGCTTCCGACTGTGCTTCGTTTGAGAATACAGAGAGTTTCAAGGCTTCGTTTTCAGAAGCGAAGGGGTCGCTTTTGCAGAGTTTTACGAGAGTCTTCGCTCGGTCTTTGGTGAGACCTTGACAAATCGTCGTAACGTAATCCTCTATCTGCCAATCAACGAGTTTCGGGAACTTGACTTCGAGTTCATTTAGTTCATATGTGCATTTTTTGCACATTACTATGAAGTTGCTTTTCTTGGACATATACTCTATGTCTTCTTTCGACACTTCGAGTTTATCGCAGATGAACACATGCAACACATCGTCGCTTGCTGAGAATGAGTCGTCGATTGACGTGATGAACTCTTCCAGCGTTTCGTGATAGACAATCTCAAGTTCGTTTTTGCTCGCTATCGCTTTGAGATATTGCAGAGGTAAGAACTTCGAATCCTCCCACACGAATACGTAGGCGATGTTGTCGATACGACCTTCAGATAATATTTTGTTCTTCAGTTCCTCTACGGTCATTTTGACTTCGCCACCTTCCACAGTTTCACGATTAAATGCTCGACGAACATCTCTTTGTTCGGAGAGTACGTCGACAGTTTGGAAATCTCTTCGTCTATTGTTTCGTACATCGTTTTATATGAAGGGTCTTCGAGTGCTCTGTCATACGACATCCTCAACAGAACGTCGAGGAACAAGTCATATGATATTTTGTCGTACTCGTCTTTGTAGTTTATCTTATTCACGATTGTCAGCGCATTCGGAAATCTAGCTTTTCCTATGTTCGACATAATGGACTCGGAAAGGGCAATCGTGTCGTCGATGGTCTTCTCGTTTATCTTCAACAACTTTCCAGGCGTGCGACAGTATTTAATTAGTCTATCAGCGTTGTCTTTGTTCTTGCAGAACGACAGAAGTTCATCGTCAGCGTAGACGTCGAACGTAAACGACACGCATCTATTGACTATCGTCTCCAATACGGAATTCTTCGACTCACATAGGATTATGATATACGAATTGTCGAGTGGCTCTTCCAAGAATTTGAGAATGACGTTCTGCTCACGCTCGGTCGCATTCGACAAGTCGATGAGATAGATACCTTCGAGCGTCTTTTCGTATATGCCAGAAATCGTTTCGAAGTCGATGTTTTCGGAGATATCGTACAGAGATAGACCATAATACGACGAAATCTCGTTGGCTAGAACGTGTTTACCACACCCGTCTTCCCCAATAAACATCATAGAATGGGGCAACGAGTAGAGGTCGAATGATTTGAGTTCTTTCAGTAATCTATCTTGACCAATCATAATTGCGCGTCGCACAGACTAGCGATTTCAATCGTCGCCGTCATGTGCTGATTAGAATCGTTTTTCATTTTGTATTTGATGTCGTTGACCTTCGTCACCAGAGACGAGAACACCTTGCATGAATTCTCAATGCCTGTTGCGTACTTGACGCATCGCGAATCGTTTTCGTGTTTTGGGTTGAGTACGGTCGTAGGTAGTTTCGTATAGGAAATATCCCCAAACAGACAATACTTATTCAAGTCTAGAAGAAAGCCAATATACTGGTCGATGAACGTCTTCGTTTCGATTCCGTCCATGTGCAGTCTTTCCATAGTCGCTATGACAGAACGTCTATCACCGTCGATGATTGCGTTGGTCACGTCGAACATCGCGTCGTATGACACGTTGCCCAACACCTTGAGAACGTTGTTCATAGACAGGTCGACGCTGAAACTGGCGCACTTCTCTAGCATGGATATCGCGTCTCTGACACCACCATTGGCAAGCTTTGCAATATAGTCGCAAGCGTCTTCGCAATTTAAGAAGCCTTCGCACTTCGAGATGTAAATCAATCTGTCCCTTACCTGCTCAAACGGAACGCGAGTCAGCGTGAATTTCATCAAACGATTCATAATCGTCGCGGGAATCTTCTGAGGGTCCGTGGTGCAGAAAATGAATATCGTATACTTGGGTGGCTCCTCTAGGCACTTCAGAAACGCGTTCCATGCGGCCGTTGTGAGCATATGGGCTTCGTCTACGATAATCGTCTTGTATTCAGAGTCGAGACTTCTTGAGCTTGCTTCGAATATGAGAGAACGCACGTTGTCAACACCGTTGTTCGACGCACCGTCTACTTCGATTGGACTGCCTTTGCCTTTGTTTATGCAAGATGAGAAGATTCTCGCAAGAGTGGTTTTGCCATCGCCTGAGGGACCACAAAACAAATATGCGTTCTTAAACGTGTTCGTTTCAAGTTGATGCTTGAGAATCCGAATCGTGTACTCCTGAGAGAGAACGCTTTCGAAATTCTGCGGTCGATATTTTACTGCTAGTGATGGCATCTGTTGTCTCCTACAATTCTTTTTCTACGCTGACCATGTTTTCTGGCAGCCAGCCTTCCCACATTGCTTTCGTCTCGTCTTCAGCGACGCTTACGACGTGAATCATCGTACCAAGCTTACGGTCGACTTCGACTCGCATTCTGTCGCACTTTGGGACCGTACCATGATTCCAGTTTCTGTACAGAACGTCATTCGACTTCGGGTCGAGCAACGAGCGGTCTATATTTATTATATAATAGCGACCTATCGAAATCGACAGATTCGTCTTCTTTGGTATGAAATACGTTTGCGTATCCGCGTCATAATTCGCGAGAGAGGCCACGCTTACCTTGAGAAGTTGCTTTTCCGCTTGCTTACTCATCTCTTTCGTCCACGACGTAGGTGGCTATGATGTCTGCCGCATGCAATAGCGAAACAAGACCATACTTGCTCATAATCGCTGTAATCTCCTCTACCCCATATTTATCTGAATACGAGTACTGATTGACGAGTGCTACAGTTTCTTCTTTCGTAAGAGGGATATACGCGCTGATTGCATAGTAAGCGGAGAAGCCCTTCGAGCCAATGACGTCCCTTGTGGACGAGTCTACGACTTTATACACTTTCTTGGACACCCAATCGAAGTTGCCCAACTCGTCGTGCTTCTTCCCAGCGTCGCTGTAGACCTTCTCGTTTTTGATTCCCTCTTCGTAAATCTGCGCTCTGCACACATCGTGTAACAATGCGACGATTGCGATTGACACATCATCGTATTTGTGTTGAGATGGAACGGGCAGATTGGCGATGAATCTGCGACATGCGATTCTATATGCGGCCGCTTCTGCGTCCGTATGGATTCCGATGACGCTCATCAACTCGTCCTCAAGTTCTTCTTCGTTCATGCCAACGACGGAGATGCAGTGTTGCATAACGGCATTGAATCCCATACGCCCTTCATTCACGTCGTCGAGGAGAACGCTTTGATATCGAGAGACGTTCTCCAACTGAGCGTCGTCTTTGAACACGTTGGTCATCACGTAACCATCACCGAAGTTTTTGTTGAGGTTGAGCATGACGTCGTATACGTTGAGCGAGTGCTGTAATAAGCCACCTTCGAACGAGCAGTGATACTGCGTAGATGCTGGTGCTTTGAAGAAGCCGATAGTCTCTAAGTAGTTCAATAATCCATCGATGTCGCAATCGTTTCTTTTGTCTGCGATTCCATAAAGAAGTTCTTTGAATCTGTCTTTGTTGCTCATGTAGTCTCCTTTTCTATAAAAGAATAGCTCCATGATTACCGAGGAGCGACGGCACATGTTCAAGTGCATGTGACACTTTAAATTATACAATGGCACCCCCGTGCCGACTCGAACGGCAGACCCACAGCTTAGAAGGCTGTTGCTCTATCCAACTGAGCTACGGGGGTATATATGAGAATATGCAAGTAGTCAAATTCTCATCATTTTATCGAATGGTCCGCCCTCGGCGACTTGAACGCCGAACCTTGCGATTATAAGTCGCACGCTCTGACCAATTGAGCTAAGGGCGGATGTCTGAGATGATGTCGTTCATCTCAGAAGACGCGTCTTTTCTCGTGGCTTAGACGTAACCACATAACCAATGAGCCGACCAACTAAGGAGATAATTTACAGGAGGCAACCATGAATCGTCGGCTCAGATGTATTATACAACGTTATGCGTCTTTCTGCTGACTTTCGAGAATATGTTGCTTCATCTTTTCGGTATTCTCTTCGGTGGTGATGACGACGTACGGAGTCTTCTTCGCTACCACGAATTGGGAAATCGCTTCGTTGAGTTGCTGATTGCTCTTAAGTTCTTTCTTGAGGGCGTTCTTATTCAACTCTTCTTTAACTCTGAGAAGGGTGTCGTAGTGAAGGCTCTTGATGAGAGCGATGACGTCTGCATCGGAAGTATACGATACGGAATCGCGCTCGAATTTGGTCGCGACCATGCCACCGTAAGAGATTGCGTCGGAACCGTCTTCGACGATGTACTCAAGGGCGTTCGCTTCGATTTCGTCCATCTGGGCCTGAAGCTCTTTGATTTGTTCGTCGAGTTTCTTCTTCTGTTCTTCGAGAGAAGTCTTTTCTTCTTTAAGGGATTTGTAGGCGAGTAGTGATTGGTTGAATTCTTGATTTGTCATAAGTTTTAATCTCCACACTAAACATTATAGTGGCTATAGACGATATGTCAAGCGTTTTCTTCAATTAATTTTTCACAGAGGAACCTGAATAGTTTCTCATCGATTACGAAATAGTTCTTCTGGTCTGGACCAAACTCAAACGCAATCGCTGTATTGGACATTCGCACGGAGAACGCGTCTTCTTTGTTCTTTTCTATCCACGCTTTCTTGATTGAGAACGAATTCTTCTCCGTCATCGGCGTCTTGCATTCGACCAACATGGACGCTGATTCTAGAACGACGTCGCCAGCAGAGAAGTCGGCCGCGCCAGAATTCGCCATTCTACGTCCGCCAATCAGTCTCGCAACGTAACTTTCCTGTGCGGTAGAGAACGTTCTTGTGGCTTCAGGGTTCTTCTTAGGCATCCGGACCACCGTCCTTCTTCGGCTTGATTAGATTCTTCAGTTCATCTTCAAGACCGTCTTTGACAGAAGCCTCCTGCTTTGCGATGAGTTCTCTGTTCGCGACGATACCCAACGCTTCGTTGGGAGTGACCCAAACTGGAATCAACTCACTCAGTTGAGGGTCCGCTGACGCAAACTCCATCACGAATAGGTTTTTGTCGACGATGGAACGATACGACGTGACCATATAATTGTTTCTGAGAAAGAATGCAGTCTGATTGGCAATCTCGACCAACATGTCTTCGAATGTTTCGTAATCACCTCTTTTGAAGATGATTTTGCTAGTCTCTTCTTGCATGTTATTTCTCCTCTTCTGCGAAATCGACTTCGAACGTTTCGGCAACGTTCACATTTAGCATCTTTTCGAACGACACGACGTTCGGGTCGTCTTTCTTGGACAAAGTTTCGTATACTTTATCATATAGTTTATGCCACACGTCCAGATGCGTCTCGAAGTACGGCTTCAGATTCTTCTTTCCGCGAATCTTCACGGGAGCGCCATCTGCGTCAAGCATCGGTTCTCCCGTCTCGGGATTGAGCACGATATACGAACCTGCGGCGGGGTTGTCGATGTAGCCGAAGTACGTCGCGACGTCGATGGTGTCTTGCAGAATGTCGACGCCCTTCGTGAAGGAGATGCAAGTTCTGCCCAACTTTCTGTCCCATTTGCACACTTTCGTTTTGAGAACGGCAACTTCCATGATGTAGCCTGCGGGAGACTCAGCGTTAGACGACAATTCGTTACCATCTTCGTCGAAGAACTTGCCCTTCTTGACTTTGAGACGAACAGAGCATCCATGCTTCCACCCACGACCACCTGATGTGACTTCGGCCGGGCCATACGGGTTTAAACCATCGCGCAACTGCTGAATGCCGATTAGAGTGCAATCGTATTTGATGAGAAGACTTGTGATGCGCTTGACGAAGTCGCCCAACGTATACGCGATACCGCCCATGGACTTCTTGTCGAGGCTCTCGTCATGGACCTGCTGACTGACGAGCATGTTGAGGGAGTCGATTACGACCAGACCGACCTCACCAGTTTTGACGATATTGATTACGTCAGTGAGAATGTCTTCAGCAGACTGGTCTTCTGGACGATAGCACAATGTCTTCACACGCTCATCGTTCATGTCATAGCCAGCTTTTAAAGCCCAAGAAGGTTCGACACTGCATTCGAGGTCTACGTAAAGAATGCTTCGAGGATTATCTGGGTTCTTCTTCACTTCCTTCTTCTGATAGGATGCGCAGATAAGAAACGCGAGCGTCGTTTTGCCTGAGCCTTCTGCACCACTCAACTCAATGATTTTGCGTTCTGGCAGAGAGTTGTACAGACAAAAGTCAAGTCCGGGTGAACCCATCGACAAAGTACCGTATGCCGTTAAATCGTCGACACCGACCGTAATCGCGTTTTTCGTTTGTTTCTTTTGAATGTTCTTAAGTATTTCAGTAAGCGTAAGTTCGTTAGCCATGTCAATCCCCCATTTCGCACACGCATTCACCGACAATGTTCATCTCGTCGTTTTGCACCGTATAATGCACTTCATTCAGATAACTGCGTATCGTCTGCTCGCCAATCGCGCTCATCGCGGCCAGTATCTCATCCCGTCTGGTTCGCTTCAGAACCTCGTCGAGACGTTCGTGGTCGGACAGCACTACGTTCCAATCGAGCACGCCACTTTCGTAAGCGATACGCGTATCTTTCATCACATTCATAACGTCCTCGTCCAGCCAATATGCCGTCGGTCTGAACTCTTTGCCAAGACGTTTGTACACTTCGTAATCTATCAAGTCGTTCAAACCGAGTTCAAGCTCGACGTCGATATCGAACGGCTCATCGAGATTCAGCCCACAGTCAAGACAATGTACGGACATTCCCATAGATAGATAGTACGTCATTGAGATGTAACCCCCATAGAGATTCTGATTTCTTCCGTTCTGCTGGAAATGATTCGGCGTAAACAGTTCATCATGTCCTGAGCCGAAGCGACTTTGCCTTTCAGCACTTTATACGCGTGGTCGTAAATCGAAGCGACGACGTTCTCGTACTGAGATTCTATCGCGGCCTTCGCTTGAAGCTCTGATACGGTAATCTTGCTTTTGCCCTTATCGTCTTTGTCTTTGCTTTCACGTATCGTGCTACGTGCGTATACTTCTTTATACGCAGACGTGGCCATATCCGATTTGATGCCGAGAGTTTCAAGTTTCTCATTCATGAAGTAAATCATGTTCGACAGTTCAAGATAATATGACTGCAACGTCTCCATTGATGCGTCGTTGTTCTTCACACAAGTAACGAAGATGTCGCTCATCAAGCCGTCCAATGCTTCGCTATACTCGTGAACGATTTCAGAACACATCTCGTTAAAGTATTTCGTGTTCGACTCAGTCTGCGAAACCACTTCGGAAACGCGGTCTGTGTCCAGATTGTTAAGAAACGATTCGTTCATTTGTCTTCCTCTATGAAATCTATTATATCACGATAGTCCGTATTCATGAACACCCTCTTCTTCGTAGACGGCAAATCGAGATATCTGTATCCGTCGAGTTTTCTGACGTTTATGGACTTGCATCCGTCCTTCATCATGTTCGTTATCGTGTCGACGGGGAAATACATCACCTTGTCGTGGTCTTGCATCCACAAAACGACACCTGGGTATACGCCCTTCAGAGGCTCATATTGCTTGAGGTCGTCGTACTGTCTCAGCGAAGAGAACGGAAACGTATTGCCAAGATGCGTCTTCACTTCTACGAGAAACAGTTTTCCAGACACGTATGCGATGTAGTCCGCGGGGTTTCTGGACGAGCCGTAATACCCGCTTGTGTCATCCTTCAATCTCAGCAAAAAAGAATTAGGGAACGATGTCCCCCAATCCTTTTCGAACTGCTTCTCGAATTTTTTGCCTTTGTTGTCAGCCATATTACGAAATGACCCTGTTGGATACGACGTTCTTGATTGCGCCATTCGCGACTACCACGACTTGGTCGTCGCCGAAGTTGATGGTCACGAATTGCTCGTCGCTGTTGTCGAGGATGTTCTTGATGCCAACGACGTTGAGGTTGATTGTGAAGCGAACGTCACCTTCGAGTTCTTTATCGTAATACTGCAACGTCTCGACGTTTTCTTTTCGAGCATCATAGATATTGAGTCTGTCGTTGAGGAATTCGAACACGCAGACGCCTTTCGCGATGATGTTCGACGTGGAGAACAGCAACAGACGGTCGATTGCGTCGGAGAGTTCTTTCGCACGAATCGGTGCGCTGTACGGGAACGTTTTCGTAGCTTTGCCACGCACTGCGGCCTTAGGCACGGAATTGACGATTGCTTCGTCGCTCGTGACGATTGAGTAGATTACGACGCCTTCGTCTTCGAAGCGAACGCGAGTCTGAACCATGCCATTGACCTCAACGTGTCCCAACGAGAACTTGATGTCTTCCCCCTTAAGCAATTTGAACAGTTTGACGACTTTCTGATTGAGCAAGACGGTAACTGGAACGGGAAGACTGAACGAGTTGACGCAAGCGGAAGAGTTTGTCCAAGTGATGCAACCTTCTTGGTCTAAGAAGTACAGCTTTTGAACTGGACGGGAAATGGTGCCGTTGTTGAACTCAGGCCCGTTGAAGTTGAGCATACTGACAAGTTTGTCACGCTGAATGGTCATATCGACCGTACTTTCATCAAAGTCGAGTTTGGGCAAGACGACCATTTCCGATTCGAGATACTTCATCGGGAACTTGTACACACCGTTGGCTTGCACTTCGAGAGACGTTCCGTTGATACGCAATTCCATTTCGGCTGTGGTGATTTTGCTGACCAGCGTCAAGAACACCTTGGCGTCGACGACAGCGCGGAAACTTTCGTCTTCGGGTGCGTCGAGAACGACGCTCACATAATACTCTCCGTTCGTGACGTTGAGATGAATCTTGCCTTCGTGGGCATCGACTTCGAGGGTATCGTAGCCGTAAATCACGTTCTTGATTGCGGAGTCGGTATCGACAGCACCAAGAATCTTCTTACAAGCTTCCTGAAATTCTTCTGTTTTGATAATCATAACATTTCTCCTGTGATTTAATGATTTTATTTTTGTTCTTCGAATTCCAACGGCGTCGTCAAATCGACCAAATCGTTTGTTTCCTTGACGATTTTACCCAAATAGAAATTCGTACCGTCTGTATGCTCGACGTATAGTTTACCGTCATTCACGTAATAGCACTCCACGTGTGGCAACAACAACGTCGTATCGATTACCTTACCATTGAGGACCTCGATGTATCTCTTAAGCGAATATCTCAACATGTTTACTTACCCCCATCTTCGTGAATCTCGCCACGAATCCTTTCTTTAAGATACGAACTGCTGTATTTGTGATTTCTCGATAGATACACGATTTCCTTTCCCATGTTGAGGAGAAGTTGTTTGTTCTCGAAATCCTGACCTTTGTGGTCCTCTCCGAGAAAGTAAACATCGAAATACGTGCTCTGCAACATATCGCCAGCGTCAGCGCAATCCTCGTACGGGATTACTTCGTCGACGCCCTTGATGTTCTTTAATTGAATGAATCTCTCGTAAATCGTCTGTATTGGGTTTTTGTAATTCGGGCAACAATGGAGCGCAACGATTAGATAATCGCATTTCGATTTCGCTTCCTGTATCGCCAGTATGTGACCAGCGTGTATGACATCGGCCACCATCGGGTATATGCCTATCTTCTTTTTTCGTGTTTTGTCTGTCATCGCATCATTCACCTCGTCGCGTATGTCTTATACATATTATATAATCAACGTCTGAATCTGTCGCTGATTATTTTCGGTACGGCGGTTTCCCAATCGATGAGGTGGTGTATTCTCTTATGCGTCGACCCCATTTCTGAAATTTTGACGCAACTTGGACATAGCATTACGCTATAGAACGATTTGACGTATGTGCCATATTGCAGATAAGCGGCCGTTATACCGCCCTCGTTCGCCTGTGTCTGAGGCTGGTCGAGACACATATCCCTCGTCGTGAAGAACAAATACCCTCTCTTACCATAATCGATGTATGCGTTCACGTCGTCGTTGAATCTACCGAGGAATTGAAAGGGTCTGTCGACTCTGCAGAAAAACGAATTCATCGCCTTTCTCGTTATCTGTTGTCTCCAAACTGTACTTCCCAAACCACCGAGAAAATCGCCAGTCTGGGCGAATGCGACGCACATCGCGCCACTGGAATCGAGAAATTCAAGATAAGGCCCAATCAATTCATCGAATTGCGTGACATATCTCGTCTTCATGGAGCTGTTTTCCTCGAATCTTTGTCTAAAACACATATAGTCGTCTTCCAATTCAAGAAAATACTGAAGACCAAGTTTACTAGCTATACGATGAAATACGTTTCTCGCAAAAGTTGGCACACCACGACCGTCGAAATTGTCCATGATATCGAACGTCTTCCCAGCTTCGACTTTATCGAATACGATAATATGCTCTGCACCGAAATTCTCGACGTATTTAGGGGCCTGTTCGTCTTCGTTGTCTATCACTATATACCATTTACCCGAATAATTTACTTTCTTCAACGTGTCAACGGTACGTACATTGTCTGCGCGACCATGTGACAGAATCAATATAGCGAAATCGTCTCTTACCATGATTATCTCCTGAATTTATCGCTTACTATCTTTTGAAATTGGTTGTCCAGTTTCATTGATGGCCACCAATTACCGACGCGTTTGCCGACTTGCTTTGTGGAACACGACGATGGGAACAGCATCGTCGAATAGAAACTTCTCGTGAATTGTTTCGTCATCGCATACGCCTCTCCCATACCATTCGATTTCGTAGTGCTTGATTGCGAGCCCTGTGGTTCTGCGTGAATCTGTATATAGGGTATCGTGAACACCAATCTACCAATTTGACCATTCGACAGACAGGTGTTGAAGTCGTCATAGAATATCGTTTTCCACCTCAGTCTTCTTTCGCTGTTGAGAAGAAATATATTCGAACCGACCCTCTTATCTATCACCTTGTCGAACGATTGGACACCTCCGATGAACATTCCCGGATGGGCAAACGATAGCCCGTATATGTCGTTTTCGTTCATGAATTCGAATAAATACGACAGTACATCATTGAATCGTCTCATGCTCATGGACCTCAATGAGCCATTATCTGGCATCCTAACCCTGAGGTCGATTATGTCGTCGTCGAGTACGATATAATCTCCAATTGCGAATCTACTTGCGTATTCGTCGACCACGACTCTCGCGTAAAACGGGGACGCCTTGATTAAGCCATCTTTTGACATGGCCGTATCCTCGACGAACAACCACTGATTTTTATCGAATACCAATAAATTTTCAGCACCGTACTTCGCAACGTAGTCGTCAAGGCATACGTCGTCGACGTCTATCACGATTTTGTACTCACCGTCGTAGCCAAGTCGTTTCAGCATATCCAACGTCGGGCACTCGTTTGGTCTATTATGAGACAGTATAAACGAAATCATCGTCAATCGTTAGCGGCCTCGACGCCGGTGTCTTCCATTATCTTCTTTATGTTCTTGCTTAATTTGACATACCCATTTGCGATTGCGTCGTCGATGTCGATGATGACGAGTGCGCTTTTCTCCATGAGTCTCTGCATCTCACTGCTTGCATGTGCGTAATAGTCTGCGATGAGTGAATAGGTGAACACCAAGTGCCTCGTTGCGGCCAATCTGAGAAATGCCTTCTCATCGTCGGAAACTGAAGACGCGTTGATATCGGCCAACAACTCCTGATATTTACCGACATTGACAAGAGAGTCCAATCTAGGACACTCGGCCTTTGGCAAATACTGAGGTACTCCGACCTTCGTCGTGTATTTCTTATCTTCTTCAGTCTCTTCGATTCCAAATAAATTTATTTCAGTTCTCATGGTGTTCCTTTCACTCCAATATTTATGATATGATTCTATTATACACTCAGTTATTAAGACATTGCAATATGAACTCCCTCGTCGACTCGATGTGCTCTTCGCAAATCTTATCGATGGCCTGTTCTTCAGTCATGCCTTTGCCCATGAACGCTTTCTTGTCCGTCTGCAATTCGTTACAGTATACATTGTAGTACCAACGTTCGGATACATCGGCGTCGCATTTGAACGGAACGACGCAGTGTTCAGCAATACAAGTGGACATTACGTAAGACAATCTCTTTGCGACCTCGTCTGCGTTCTCTTTTGGGCATTCGCCAATCAATTCGTCGTGAACACCTATCAACATTCTGAATCCAAGACGATTCAGTTCTTCGTCGTTGTGAATCTTAATCATGGCGACTTTCGTCATCGTGGCCGCACCGCCTTGAATGCGAGCGTTTACGCACTGACGTTCGGAACGAGATATGAGATTGCTGTTCGAATGAATGGAGATGCCATCTTCCTTCGCGTCGTTTATCACATTGACGACAGACCTTCTGTCCTTCGCTTTATGCAACTTTTCAAGAAGCGCACTCTCGACTTTCGGGTCTATCGAACGATAAGAGCATCCGATGATTGGATTAAACGTCGATGCGTTGTCGTTCATATACTTTATAGAGTATTCGGGAAGAAGCAAATCAGGCAATCTACGACGACGACCATACCAGTCTTCGACGTAGCCAGTTTTACGAGCACTGGACATCGTATCGTCCGTCCACTTTCTCACCTTGGGAAATCCGTTATAGAATCCGTCGATGATGCTTTGTGCTTCCTTCTGGTCGCATTCCAGTCTCTGAGCGATGCCTTGAACCGACATCCCATAGATAATTCCAAGTAGAAGACCCTTTACGGAAGACCTTCTCTTTGCGCCAGCTTCGCTTCGTTTCCCTGTCTTGGGATTGAACTCAAGATTATCCTCGTAATTATTGTGATATACACGAGACGCAATCGTTGCATAAAGGTCTTTTCCCTGTTTGTATGCATCAATCATCGCCTCGTCTTTCGCGTAATTGGCTAATAGTCTAGGTTCCTGTTGCGGCTTCTCTTACGAGAAGTCGCTACCGACAAGAACGTAAGGCGTTCTTACAGTAATCGACTTCTTCATAAATCTGCCCTCCTTTCTTTGCGATGCGAACATGTGCATCGTCTTGTAGAAGTATACATTATTATACTACTTGTTGCACTACATTGCATCTTGCGCACACTTAAGAATATATTTTTTGGAACCTGCTCCATAAATGCACGCAAACGAATTTTCCTTCAACTCTGCGTATTTGCTAGGCTGTCTGTTTACCACGCTTCTGTCCTTCAGCACCCACCATTTATTGGGGCCGGTGTATCCTATGAACTTCATGCCAGACGCCTCGTACCCTTTTCCATCGAATTTGTTGAAATCGCAATAGCTGAATATCTCTTCGGGTCTGTTATTCTTTATAAAATGATGCAGTAGTTTCGAAACGCCGCCAACGACAATGTTGTTGGAACCGGGACAACCTCTTATTATTTCCCAGCAAGAGTCGTTCTTCAGATTGCGATTGTATTTCGTTTTGCTGAACGACATCAACTGAACCAGATTCCCCTCGTGAAACAGACCATACGTTATCTGAGCGTTTCTGTGCCCTTGAAGATGGTTCGATTCGTTGAATATCTTCGCTTCCGCATTCGAAATCTCGCGTATTTCGCACTGTCTGGCGTAGATTTTATTCTCATATTTGCCAACTGCGATGGAGAGCATCGATTTTATGACCTTGCACTTCGTCTCGTCTTCCCATTCGTGTTGATATATCTGAATCAGACGAATTCCGTTCTTCTCGGCCATCTTAGCCTTGTTCAGATGATAGTTTTTATTCGCGATGCATAGACTCGAATGCCAATACGTTCCGTTTACCTCGATGCCTATCTTCTTTTCTGGCAAATACGCGTCCATTTCGTAGTAGTTGCCATCGTCGTCTCGAAGAATGCTCTTGCAGTTCGTTATTATCTGCCCATCGTAGATGCTTTTCAGAAATCCGATTACGTTCTGTTCCAGTATGGACGTTCCCTTCGAGTGATTCGTTCTCGCATACTCGTCGAACAACGGAATATATTTCTTACTGACATATGTATAAGTGTCCGATTTTCTAATCACGTCATCTATAATGGGTGTTTCGTTTCGATAATAACAATACGCGGTAAGTTGTTTCCTCGTCAGATTCTTTACGGCTATATAACCAATCGAATCGTAATAATCATCTCGTGCTTTTATTCGTTCCGCAAAGGACAGCTTCTTCGCTTTTCCCGGCACAAAACCTTCCGGCACCTTATCATCCATCTTCAGTCTTATGTCGTTGACACCGTCAGTATACCAGAACAGTTTTCTCTTCATCGCGCATATCTTATACACATCTTTGTACAAGGTGCCTTTTACGAACCCGTCTGGTATCTCTTCATTCGGCCCAAAGTACTTATTGACTTTACCATTGTTGTACAGCGTCAATCCTGCCGTCGTCGATATGCCCATTCCAATTGAGTACCCGTTCTCGATTGCGTCGCCGGGCTTTATGAGTGTCTTCTTTTTCCCGTTGTTTACCCATACGTACCCTGATGTACCGCTTCCGTAGTTGGTTCTGCCAGGATGATAATCTGCTGGTGCGCAACAGTCTTCAGACAACTGCAAATCGTCTTTTCCGTTTGTATACCAATGCTTCTCTAATTTAGGCGACCGCACGTCGAACAGCTTCAATGCGATAGCTCGCTCCTTCTTTGTGACACCATATTTCGAACATATATATTCGATACTGTGAATCGCCAAGTCTTTCTTGAAGTCTTCTCCGTTTTCCGACTGCACGATGCCAAGAATTTTCTTCTTACCCATTTATGCCATAATATGTCTCTAATATAAGACGAACGACGTCGGACATCGTAACGTCTTTTTTGAATGCGTCTTCGCGAATGCGTTCTCTCAATTCCGACGATATTCTCATATTGAACTGCACTTCGTTTTTGTTCTGCTGTTTGGACATATTTCTCCTTTCATATTACTTTAGCACATTATTTTTGTAATACCGTATTACACTTAGTATACAATAGTACGTAGTCGTCGAACTCTTTCGTGTCGATAATCGTAAGAATATCGCCGTCATCCGTTTTAATCGTATCTCCTACTTTTACGAGTTTTGACGAAACCCATTCGTCATTTACGCAAATTTCGTCGATTTTTGATACCTTGAAGCAATCATCATCTTCTTCTACTTGATGATAATTAGTCGAAGCTTTGAACATCATTCGTATTTCGTGATTCTTTGAAGGAATTTGTTGTAGATTCGGATTCGAACACGAGAAACGACCCGTAGCGGCCCCAACTTGATTGAACGAGCAGTGAACTCTCCCGTCCTTCTTGTTGACGTAGTCTGGAATCTTGTCGATGAAGTTGTTTACGAGAGTCTTGAACGTCTTTCTTTCGAGAAGAATGCGTAAAATCGGAACGTCTCGCTCCTCTAGAATCTGAGGAATCGTATTCTTATCAGTGCTTCTTGGTTTCTTTCTGTTGATTGGCGGAATCTTGAGGATGTCATAAATAAGAATCGCAAGTTGTGTCGGGGATTCCAGATTGATTGGGTCTTCCAACTGCTCGGACTTCGTTTTGTTACCTATCAACGTCTGTGCGTCTTTCGTTTTTCGCCAATTTTCGATTAACGGCCTTAATTTTGACATTTCGTCCATTATCGGCTTATCGTAATCGTCTAGAATCTTATGATACTTCACGCCAAGTCTGCTCGCGTAGTCTAAGTCCACTTCGATTCCGCAGTCTTCCATTTCCATGACGACTCTGAGACACGGAAACTCGACGTTCATCAGCAAATTGTAGATTCGTTCATTTTCCTTCTTCTCGAATTCGTGAAGTTGATACGAATAGAGCTGATAGGTCATCAACGCGTCGGTAGCAGAGTACAACGCGAACAGTTCTGGGTCGAAAATCGCATAACTTTCCTTCTCAAACAGATGTTCAATGTCGTATTTGCCGTGGTCTTTGTCGATGTGAAGAATGTATTGTTCCTTAAGACTCGCAGGCTCGTTTTCGTTGAGAATCTGAGACGCAATCATCGTATCCCAATGATACGGCACGTCGATTCCGCAAGTATGTCTGATGACGCGAATGTCGAATGATGCGTTGTGATAGATGACTTTGACTTTTGCTTCTACGACACGGGAAAATTCCTCTTTGAGGTCGTTTTCCGTAAGTTGATTTGGCAAACGCTCGTTCGTCACACGATTGACGTGATGAATGGGAACGTACGCCTGCTTTTCATTGGGTGTATAAAGACATGCACCCATAATCAAACAGGTCAAAGGGTCCAACGAGTTGTTGGTTTCCGTGTCGAGCGCAAGAACGCCGTTTTCGATGCACTTAGAAATGTATCTGTGCAGTTCGTCTCTGTCACGAATGACCTCTGTGTCGTCTTTGTGTTTACCTAAAATGGCCATGACGTTTGATTCAATCACGGCCATTTTATCTTCCAATGACAACTTCGATGAAATCTTCTTCGTGCTAGAGACTTTTTTGGGGGAATTGATTTTGTCGAGAAGTTTCTCTGTGTCGTTGACTGGCAACGAGAACTCCTCGCCCCACAATAAACTCTCTTTAGCTGTCATATCATATATTATATAACGGGTTACGGTATAAGTCTACGATTATTTATAGTCGTAGGTACGACGGGGTCTTGCGACTGTCGGGTCGTTTGCACCACCAACTGCGGTGTCGAAGCGACGTTGGGGAATCTCTTCCTGAACGGGCTGGCGAGCCATGGTCGCGTCGCCCATCACGCTCACGTCTACCTTCGGTTTCTGCTCGGTATATTCGTACTTCGCAGTTTGCTGAGGATAAGTCTGTGTTTGCGTGACTTTGATTTCCTCGTTGTTGGCTTGAGGCGCATGCTTTGTAAACGTACCCGTTTCTAGAATCTCGTTCATCTCATCGAAGGTACGTTCCATGTACGAATGATGATTGAGTTCGAAGCCATCGAAACCAGAGAAGTCTTTCACAAAACCAGCTTCTTCGCTGTACATGGCGGGATTCTTGAACATGATGTCATAAGACACCTTCATGTCGCCTTTCGCCCCACGACGAACGACTTTGAAGACGACGTCGCGTAAATCGCCATATTCGCGAAGATAGGATTCGAGCGTCTTTGCGAAGAACGCGGGACGTTCCCACACCTTGGGGGTGACTGTGACTTTGCCTTGTTCGTCGGTGGCGTATTCGAGCAAGCGAACGAACATTTTGGCAGAGCGTTTTTCACCAGCTTCGCAAAGAGGGCATTTGCTTAATGGTTCCTTTGCGGTGCGTAAACACGCGATGGTGCGGAACTTATCATCGACTTTGACGCGATGAACGTCGACGAATTCGAATTCGTTGGTTGAAGAATAGGCGAATCGAACGATGGCGCTGGATTCGTTGTCAGGAAGAGAGAAGTACCCGACCTTGCGTTCATTGCGATTGCTGGATGCACGATTCTCTTCCATGGTTTTGTAGGTTTCGTAAGTGTAGATTCCCATGATTATCCTCTTTTCTGCTTTGTTGCGCTTTATATTATACAAGGCTCATCGCATACCCGTCGAGCCCATTCTTCCCTCGCCACGTTCTGTCGTGTACAATTCGTCTGTAGTGAACAGCGAGAAGTTTGGTATGCTGAGAAATACGAGTTGGCTTATTTTATCGCCCTTTCGCACGATGTAATCGTCGTCAGAATTGTTATACAGTTTGATGATAATCGGCCCCGTATAGCCAGCGTCGATTACGCCTTCGTTCACTATCGAATATTTGCAGTTCATTCCGCTTTTCGATTTAAGAAACCCGACATAACCACTCGGTATCTGAATGTGAACTCCAGTATCGAACACACAACTTGAGTGCGCTTTTACGACCTCGTCAGTTCTGCTGTACATGTCGAATCCCGCGTCGTCTTCGTGCGCTTTCGTTGGGGCTTTCGCCCCGTCGTCCAGTTTCATCCTCACGAAGATTGTAGGTCTAATGTTTTCCATATATCTTCTTCCATTCGTCAGACCCGATTATCGGCAAAGCGTCGAATTCGCTTTCCGTCAAGTCGTTGACGTCCTTTCCCTCTTTCATCAATATAATGTCTACGAACACGTCTTTGCGTATGTTCTTAAGGAATCTGTCGATTCCCTTTCTGCCAGCGTCGTCGCCATCGAAGCACAGATAATAATGTCTTATTTGACTTTTATTCAGTAAGTCGTATTGATACGACGTACCAGTCCCGAACAGCGCGATTGATGGGATGCCCCATCCCCATGCCGTCAGACAGTTCATCTGAGACTCTACGACCGTGACTTCTTTGATTCCGTTCCTCTTCACGACGTTGAGCAGATATACGGGCTTCTCTTTGTTGGAGTCAATCATGAACGCCTTCGATTCCACGCTTCGTCTCGTGAACATGTACAGATTGTCGTCTTCGTCCCATACGGGGAATACTATGCTTTTCGTCTTTGGGTCGTACTTGACGCCGAATCGTTCGCAGACTGCTCTCGACAGCTTTCTCTTTTCCATATAAGGATGCCAAGACTGCATCGAGTTCAATACGGACGAGTCGATGAATTCTTTTTTGGTTTCGCCCAACTCTATCGCTTCCAACTCAAGGGGTCTGTCTACGAGCGTGTTTCCGAATCTGCTCAACAGCCATCTTTTTCCGAACTCGTCGTCAGCATCGAAGCACTCACCGACGAAATGATACAACGGTCCACGCTCTCCGCACGTGAAGCAATACATCGTACCGTATTCGACGTCTTTCGATGAACCACAGTAGACATGACACGACGGATGATTCTCTCTGCCGTCTTTGTGATGCGGGCAAGTCACGAAATAGTTGTCACCATTTCGTTCATACGCACGAAGTTTGCCATTCGTCAGTTCTGACTTAATCGTTCTGAGAATGTTCTCGATTGGTTCGTCAATCAAACGACCATCTATAATCAAATCTGACATCAGAAGCAATCCTCGCCTTCGACCCCGTATCTGCTTTCGAGTTGTTCGGGCTGCACGCTTACTCCGTCGTCTTCGTTCGGAATGAACACGAATTCGCCCTTGTTCAAATCGACTTTATACGTCAGCACGTTGCCGTTTGCCGTGTCGCGGGATTTCACGAGCGTCAATTTCATGATATCGTTGTCCTTTTCGATGAACACGATGAGCGTACTGTCTTGACCGATTCTATCGGACTGCGCGATTTGGGTGGTGTCTACGTTGCCACTTTCGGTGGTCGTTCTGTTCTGCTGAGATACGCTGATAATCGGAATGCGTTTCATCACTTGCAACAACTTAAGGTCTTTGGAGATGTTGCTCATCTTCTCAACGGGAGTTTTGCCCCTACGAGCGTCCTCCAACAATGACAACTGGTCGATGAACAGAATGTCCAAATGCTCTTTCTCTATGAATGCACGTAACGCATTGACGTCGGCTGGACCCGCAATCGTGTTCGGCGTGATTACCTTAATGGAGCCCTTGAACATCGTGGGTAACGCTTCGATATACGCACGATACTCATTCATCACACTTTCGTTGCCATGAACGAGCGCGCCATTGCTGATGTGACCAATCAACGTATCGAGACGATAGCCAACCTTGCGCTCGCTCATTTCACCGCTGTAGATACCGACGTTGAGACCTTGAGCGCAGGCTGCGCTTGCGCACTTCAACAGAATCCACGACTTACCATAGTTCGTGCGAGCGACAATTGTAGCTAGTTCTTCTTCCCTGTCGAAGCCGCCGATGATAGCGTCAAGTTCGCGAAAACCAGTAGAAACATAGTACTTATCAAGTTGCTTGGTCCTATCTACGTAGGCATCGTATCTGCTGACGTCTTTCAGCAAGTCCACGCTTGTGATTGCGGAGCCCGATTTCAAAGTCTCTTGAGACGTTCTGTAAAGACTCATCGCTTCATCCACTTTATCGGAAAGAAGAAGCGTTTTGATTCGATTGAATATCTCGGCCAGCCTACGTGTGTTGTAATCGTCTTCCAAAGTGGCGAGAAGATACGAATCGCTCTCATTCACCTCGATGACGTCGAAGTTCTTGAATTTATCGACGAAGGTGGCCAAATCGCATACGTTGCCATATTTCTGATAGTGCTCTAAGATGAATCTGAACTCATTCTTATAATCGGAAAAATAGTCCTCGTTGAGGTTATTGAGAGTGACCATCGACAGGTCACCACTTCTGAGAATCCTATTCAATACTTGAAGTTGTATCATCCTTTACGCCTCACAGTCTCAATGCGCGTTTATCCGCGCCAAACAATTCCACGTCGTCGGAGTTGAGAACGATTCTGGAGTAGAGTCTGTCCCCAACGGCCGAGTGAAGTTCTTCGTTCGTCAGATTGGACGTGAATATGTTCGCTTTACCACAATCCAATCGAGTGTTCAGAAAGTTCAATACGTTCTCGTGTTCGAACTGCGTCAGACCTTTCGTGCCGACTTCGTCCCATACGACGAGATGAGCGTTCGCTATGTTCGACTTTATTCTCGTAACATAGTCGCTCTTGCTGTCGATATTGTTCTTCAACTCAACGAGCAGTCTAGGTACGTGCACGAACAACACGATACAATCGTCTACGCGCGCCTTTGCCCACATCTTATTCACGTAAGCTTGCAACATACGCAAAGCCCACGAAGTCTTACCGTTTCCAGTGGTCGTGGAATGAATGTAAAGATTACCACCAGACTCGACGAAGTTCACGATGTGCTTCTCGATTCCAGCGAGATACTCGAACGAATCGGCATCTCGTTCGTCTGCGTCGAGAACGAGCGAAGTCCTTCGTCTCTGCTTTTCCGATAGCATGCCGTTATCGTATAGTCTTTCCGTTTTGTATCGCCTAAGACAAAAGCAATCACAGTCGATGTGATTGCATCTGTCGATTAGCGTGCAGTTCTTGTTTTCGTCAATCATGTCTTATATTATATCAGCGTTGGCATTCAAACCAGCGTTCTTTGTCGCAATATCTCGAACCATCGAGCGTGAAGTGGGCGTCTGAGCGACTGTTGAGCCACGCGGTCTTGATGAACGCGGTGCCATCGTATTTGCCAAGTCCCTTGTTCCATTTCGGCGCAATCACGACGACGAGGTCCTGATTTGCCCCATATGGGATGCGAACGCAGTATTTCGTGACGAGCCAGCCAGCGACGCCGAAGTCGTAATAGCCTTTGGAGTACTCGATTTCGAACGCTTCGAAGGTTTCGGTCTTGAGTCGTTCAAGACAGTTGATGACCGCCTGACCAAGATAGTCGTGGCTTCTGTCTTCGCGATTCGACACGTGCTCTTGAAGATGTCGAGAAAGTTCGTAGTCTTTGAACGAGCTTTCAGCGAGTTTTAGTTTCTCGTCGATGCCATTTGGGTAGAACACGTCTTTGTGGAACAGTAATGAGAACATTTTGATTACCTCTTGTTTATCTACTAATAAGTATATAGAGACAACTCGACTTCGTCAACTAAAACCTTTTCGAGCTTATGCTTTCTCGCGAAGCCACGTTCAACTCGCTCTTACGCGTGGGACCAAGATTCAACGCGCTCTGCTTCTCGAACGCGTCAATCGCCCACAGGCAGTTGGAATACTGATTTGCGATTGCCAAGTCGATGATTGCGTCAATCTTCTTCTGGTCGTCTTTGGCGTACGTCAGAAGCGTCTTCTGAAACATCTCGACCGTATCCTTCGTTATCTTCCTCGACGAAGACAGAGAGTCAACCCATTTGCACAGCGACTGCTTGATGGCTTCATCGTCGACGGTTATGTGATTCTTCAGTGCGTTGTTGATGCGTACTTTCTTCGAACGTTTTGCGTCTCCGTTCAATTTCTTCAAAGAAGTTTTTATTTCGTTGACGAATTTGCTATCGTTTCTCGTAAGCAACTCCGCCTCCCGCTTTACGTCAATCGAACACCAAGCGACGTCGTTTTCAATCACACACTCAACCCAATTGACCGCAGACAGCACATTCAGCGCGTTTTTGACTTCGGTCGAAGACAGCGACGTATCGTTCGACAGGTCTGAAATCATGACGCCGAATTTTCCCTTCATGTCGTCCCGTCTCAATGCGCTGGAACTTTTCGCATAGACATTGAGAATCGTTGCGCACACAGTCGCGTTAAGACCGATTCGCTTCGCGACTTTCATGCTTACTCTGATGAACTCGTAATCATCAAGCGACATATGAACTCAACTCCTCGCTTTGACGAAGACTGCGCATGCCGTCGTTGATGGTCGCACACAACTTGCGATGATTCATGCGAGCGAGACTATTCACGACGTTTTTCACGTCTTCGTAACTGCATCCGTATTTGTATGCGAATCTGGCGATGAACGAGTCGTCGAGATTCTCCACGTGGTCGATGAGCTGTTGCTTGGAGAACGTCCAGTACGAACGATACATACCAGTATCGACTTCGTTTCCCTCTTCATCGTGAAGAACGATTGTACCAGACTTGTCCTTCCGCTGATTGAACACGTCGTAATTCAAGATTGAATCGACGATAATCGCTTCGAGGTATTCGCGTTTGATGAGAAGTTTTTCGACGATGTCGGAACAAGACACGTCACCGATGAAGTCTTCAGTTTCGCCAATCGTATCTTCGAGGGTCCTCGACTCATCGACTGCATCGTTGAGGATGGACAGCCCCTGCATCATTTCATTCTTCTTGAAGTTGGAGAATTGATAGAATCTGGCACGGGCCGACGAAATAGCCTGATTGATGCATTTCTCGGCGCCACGCTTGTCTTTGCTGATGGACTTATTATCGTCTTCCCAAGATTGATAATGACACGCCTTCTCGATGCCGTCATACACCCACGAGATGACGTCGTAGATTGATACGTTCTTGCTGTTCGAGCTTTTCTGATATAGATAGGGTACGACGTGCCAATAACGCACCATAAGGGCGGACAGATATTGGGACTTCGCGATTTCGTCTTTGCGCTTTCTGGCGTCGCAATATCCATTAGCCAATTCCGTGATATCATACGGAACGTCTTCTTTTTGACCCACGATGAACCCGTCGATTGACGAGGCCGACGATACGAATTGTGAGTACATCGTCGAGAACGTGTATTTGTCTTCTTTTGTCATGATTGATTCCTCCAAAGATGTCTACGACTACACATTATAGTCGTTTTTCGTCGATTGTCAACTAGAGAAAATCAAAAAGACAAGCGATTACTTGTCTTTTCGAGAACACGTTATTACTTGGGCCTCTTTATGAGGTCCCTATGATTCCACAGATAATCGACGAATTGCTTCCAGTTCATTCGCAACTGCGTGTACACATCAAGTTTCTCGCCACAACTGAGATTCACGGAAGCAGAGTAGAAATGACCCCACTCATTGAGACACCCTTTTCGCTCTTCTACGAGTCTGTCGATTTCCTCCGAGTCGATGCGAGGTGTCCACGACGTGGCCACGAACTCCCATTCGTATTTCGCCCAGAAATAGTATCGCATAATCGACACCAGTCCATCTTCGAACTTCCCGAAATCGTCCTTGCATTCTTTCTTGAGTTCGTAAAGTTCGTGTTTCAGCGAACCATGGTCGAACACATTATAGACGATGATGGCGTCTTGCTCTCTGACGATTACGTTCCAAATGAGCTTTTTATCGCATTCGTCGATGTCGTTACTGCCGTAGGTGTAGTATGAGAATGTTTCCTTTTCGTTTTTGACCATTTCGTTTTCCTTTCATTTTCCCATGAGCAGATATGAGTACGCAAGATAGTACCAGTCGTAGTCGGTAGGCAGTTCGTGAGGCTCATGGTCTTTAACGAACATCATTGCACGCCACGGCTCGCTGGTCATCACGACAATCGCATCCTCCAACTCGATTGCGCTGGAATATTCGTCGATGCCCTCTTTCAATACGACGTCAAGATTGTTTTCGCGCAATTTCTTCAGTCTTCGTTTCCCAAGTCTCTTGTTCCAAGACATGTATTTTTCGTACAGACCCTCATTGACGCGATACTCATGATGAATGTCGTACCACGTGGAGAATATCACAGTAGACGCGACCGAATACCTCGATTCGTCCTTGGCGTAGATATCGAAGAATTCCCTCTTGACCCATCTATATGCTTTTCGACTGGTCGTCAATCGCTTTGCGTTCTCGAAGAACGAGACGAAGAATCTATGCAACTCCCTTTCTGCTACCGACCACAGATGCAACTCTTCTTTTGAGTCTATCGACCTGATTGTTCGGCGCGTCCAGGCGATTTTTTGGGCGAATATGTTAAAGACATCTTCGTAATTTATTTTCGTACGCTTTTTACCACTTGTTTTCTTGTTTTTGATTCGCATAAACATTTCTCGATTATATTATACAAAGAAGACGCGCTGTCGAGCACGTCTTTTTCGACACTATCTATGCGTCGAAGTCTATCTCTTTCTTGTCGAGCATCTTGTTGAACTTGTCGAGAACGTTTCTGCTGTTCGGACTACCGAACACATAGCCATCTTCCCCGACTGTTTCTTTGTCACGAGAGATGATGGTGGTGCGCTTGCATCTCATATAGCACTTTTTGCTTTGAAGGACGTGAATCAGCTTCTTCTCGCACTCTTCAATCGATTTCCCTGGCCAGAGATGGATTGTACCGTCATTCGAGTAGAATACGGCGTAGTAGACTTTGTCTTCCATGATGATGCCTCCTTGAGTTTCCTCGACTTATTATAGCATCGCGAAAGTAACTTGTCAAGCGAACAAAAAACGAACGACGGTTAAGTCAGCTCGTTTTCTATCGCGTTATTGTTCTTTGCTAGGGTCGATGATGTAACGTTCTGGATTACCTAAAGGCGCTTGTCTGAACTTGTATGTGATGTTTTCCCACACTTCGTTTCCAAACATGTCTTTGGTTTTCTCGAACATCAACTGGTTGCTCCAAGGGAACTGGAGGACGCCACAATTCTTCTTATGCCATTCCTCGACGGGCCCCTCGGGAAGAATCCAACGACCAATCTTGTACAAGTCTAGACAATTCAGAAGTTTTGTGTTTAGAAACTCTCGACCGCTGTAGATACCTACTTTTAGGTCTTTATATTTTTCGTGGATGTAATTCGCGATTCTGACGACGTCGTCGTGATTGCTGTCCCCACCCATCAAGCCGAAGCATGTAATCCCTGGATGTTCTTCAATCAGCTTATCGACTTCTTCATTCGTCAATTCGGTCCCAACATAGGGCATAAGCCACGGCTCAGAACAGTGCGAGCACATTCCGGGGCACCCCGATATGTTTACGCAAAGCGTTGTTTCCTCCGGAAATTCCGAGAACGTGACCGCTACGTCATAATATTTCAACGGCTTATTATAGCCAACGGTGTTTTCGCTCATCTATGCATAAATCCTTTCTCTTATATTATACATCAGTCGCTCAGATGATTGTATGCCCTCTTCGCGGCTTCTTTCTGGCGCACTTCGCTGAAATTGCTGACTCTCTTGAGATATCCGATGATTCTCGTCGCGTAGTCAATGTCTTTAGAACCGCATTCAGGACACTCTGTAAGCATTCGCTTGTCTATGTGACCACAGTGATTGCATACCGTTGAAGGGATATTGTATGTAAAGTAGCTACAGCCTGCGTTTATTGCGACATTCATCAAGTGTCTATACTGTTTTTTCGAAAGTATTTCGTGAAGATTACAGTGATATGCAGAACCGCCATCTAAGCAACCTATAAAGTCTTTTCCTTGAAGATACATTTTTGTAATTGGGTCATACGTATCGTCTTCGACTGGATAGAAGTATGAATTATAGCATTCTCTGCAAGACGGTACCCAATACCCATCCTCTTTATCCCATTTGTAGTGTTTGGGCCCAACCGATTCCCCAGGAATCATCTCGGTATTGAACTTACAGCGTTCAGTACGATGCTCTTTATTCAATTCTTTTATTGTTTCGAGAACGTCCTTTGCGAACTGCTTATATTGCTCGTTATTCGGCAATATCTTGATTCCATTATATTTCGTATCAGACTTCATCCCCAAGAATTCTGCCGCCTCGATGAATCCGTTAAAGCCAACAGTAAGATATTGTCTGTTCAAATCGATAAAGCCTGCGCTGTATACAGTCAGCAGACCGGCATCAAAGTCGTCCCACAACTTATTATTCCAACTTTCGAGATATTTATGAACTCTGCAAACAATTGGCGTTATGTATTCTTTAAGTGTACACTCTTCTTTTATTTTATACCAATCCTGAACTATTCTATTTACGTTCAGAGTTATAACTCTCTTCGAACCAGTTTCTATACCACCGGCGCCAAGAGTATAAGAGAATGCGTTGTCTTCTATTGAGTTTTTTAATCGACAGCAGGAACTCAACGCATCTACGGAATCGGAGTTGTATAAGAAGAACGAGTGACCTTCTGCCCACATCTCTGCTGTGAAATCTGCCATCTCCTCGTCAAGATATTTCTTACCGTCATGCAATAAATTCATTGTCTCAACAGGAAAAGTGAGTATTTCGTGAGTGCGCTCTTTATTGAACCACTTCATGAACATCTTCTGAAGTTCCTTTGTGGTTTCCCAACAAGGCTCGTCGCCGTCAGGGAAGAAGAAATCTTTGAATAGAGACTTAAAATAGAACTCGTCGTAATATGCAATGTTCGTAAATGGACTTTGATAGTTTCTACTGCCAGCAGGCTGATTCACTGAATAAACGAACTGCTGAAACCAGTCTTCAATCTTACCTCTAAGAGTCTGCTTTCTATTGCCAAAAACTTCAACAACGTCATCGAGGTGTTTTATGTACTCTTCGCCGTAGTCTATACGAAGAAAATGGTCCATGTACGGAAGAAATTCTACAATAGCTACAGCGCCGGCAAATTGACCAGCAATCAAGAACACAAGATTTATTAGACCGCCTATGTAACTGTTCGTATGTTTTGGCGCGTCACTACTGCCACCAAGTTGTTTCAAACCATTCAAAATAAAAGGATACAAAGAAATTGAGCAACAGTACGGATAGCCGCCAAGAGTAGACTCGTCATTTGTATAGATTATATGATTTTTTAGGTCGTTTTGATATGCATCAGCCAAATCTTCACCAAAATCTCTAATCAAATATCTTCTAGCAATCTCTCTTTGAACGTCTATACCTAATTTTTTGATAGACTCAGACGTCATTGTGGCGATATTTCGACTTGTCACATTTGCGTTTTGGTCATACGTAGATAGAGTTGCTGGATTCTTATTAGAATCATGATATTTGTCAAAGAAATTCATTATTTCTTGAATGCGCTTTTCCATAAACAACCTCTTTTAATATTATTTTCTTTCCTTAATCCAGCGAATTATCGCAGGCCCCTCTATTCTGTTACCGTCGACTTCAAGCGTCGGCGTATGCGTTATGCCAATAGATTTCATGTGTTCTATGTCTTTGCAGGACTCATGTTCAATTGCATTTTTATTCAGCAACATCTCAACCGTTCTGCACATACCGCACGAATCTTGATGATATAATACAACTTTACTCATCGTAACCTTCTTCCTCCGCTAATCTGATACATTCGCTCAACGCTTTCAATTCCTCGTAATCCAAGTCGTCGAAAACATTGTCGTCTTTCAAATAACTTTCGTCACCGAAGACATCCATACTCTATGGTCTCCTTTCGTCTGTGTGCTCTGAATTTAGCACTCTTCGATGCCCGCGATATAATCCTGCAGAATCTCAAGAGTCTCTTTATCCGACTTGTCGTCGATGATGTAATCACTCATCGCTCGTTTTCTCTCAATCGTCTTGGAGATACGCGAATCTATCGTTCTGTCGCATATCAAATTATACACGAACACGGGCTTTTTCGCACCTATTCTGTGAATTCTGTCGCACGCCTGAAGATAGTCTGATGCGGTCCACGGCTGGTCTATGAATATCATATAGGACGCACTCGTCAACGTCACACCAGTGCCCATCTTCGAGATTGTGCCTATGAATACTTTTTTGCTTGGGTCCATTTGAAACTCGTCGATGTTGTCGGAAACTTCCGCGTCGCTCATATCGCCAGTGCCTATCAAGGGCGAATATTGTATCAACGCGTCTCGCAGTCTGTATACGGGTTCCTTGAATGTCGAGAAGATTACGACCTTCTCTCCGTTGCCGACGATTTCATCGACAAGCTCGACAGCACGTTCCAACTTGCATGACGTAACATCCGAAGAAGTGAGCACGCTTGGACACGTCGTCGCCTGTTTGAGACGCACAATCAGCGAAAGCATATTGGACGCCTTAATGCTGACTTTGTCGCACATCTCGTCGATGGTCTCTTTATTGAACCACTTAGACGCGTCGTTCGAATTCCCTCGTATCAACGACAGCAGTGCGAAATACATCGAAGACTGCTCTTTGTCCATCGTCAGATATTCGTCAATGAACGTTCTCTCTGGTAAGTCAAGCATGTCCTTCGTTCTGCGAAGGGAGCAGGAATCTATCTCGTCCTTCAACGCGTCTATGTTCTTGTAGCCGATTATTCTGCCCCTCGTCATCTGGTCGAATACACAGTACATGCTCTTGAACTTCGTGACGCTGTTCTTGGGCTCTTTTCCGATGAACACGAGTGGAACATACGCGTCTACTGGATTGTTCGTCAGAAGTGTGCCTGTAGCGGCTACCACATTGTTCGCGGTCAACTTCAGAAGATTCTTTCCTTGAGCCGAGGCCCATCCTTTGGCACAATGTGCCTCATCCAGGGCAATCATCCCAATCTTATTTGGGCCCTTTTGCAAAGCATCGATTATCCTGTCGTCTCTGAGCGATTCTATGTTGACGATGATGAAGAACTCGTCTATTTTGTTCATCAGTCTCTCAGCGCGTTTCTGCACGGAATCCCATGTGATGTTGCCCGTCTTCGTCTCGTGAGCGCCAAGAATCATGCAAGACAGTTTTGAGTGTCTGTTTATCTCTTTGCGCCAATTCGCTCTAAGCGTTGCGACACCACAGATGATAAGACAGTGCTCTATCCCCTTAGATGCTTTCAGCTCCTCTGCAAGATAGATTATCTGAAGACTTTTGCCAAGACCTGGTGCGTCGAGAAGAAGAAATTTATCGTTGTTCAGACCGAACTCGATTCCCTCTAATTGATAATCGAATGGCTTCGTTCGATATTCGTCGACGAGTTTTGGCTTAATGATGTCTTTGTCGTTTGCTTCAGGCATCAGTTTCAACTCTATGTCGTCGAAAAAAGTCAAGTTGTCTAGAATATAAGAAAGAGACGAAACTGGTACTTCCCATTCTTTCGTGTTCTTATCAAAGGAATACGTACCACACGACTTGACGACGTTGATTAGGTTCTTGTCGTAGTCAAACGATATGAAAAGAGAGGTGAGACCACTCAGTCCTCTCTTCCTGTCTTCTCTTATTTTAATCATCGCCAGATACCGACGTCGTCGAATTTGATTTCATAATCGTCTTCGCATTCGTCGACCAACTTGGAAGAGAACGAAAATTCGATTGTGGAAACAAACTTTTTCGAGCAATAGTCACAGATATACTCTTCGCTTACGATGGAGTCGTCTCTGTCCGTATACTCGATTATCCCGTTTTTGTCTTTCATGACTTTGGGATGACCGAAAAGTTCCGATGCGACGAAAATCTCTTCGGGTAAATACTCGGCACCGCAATGCGGGCACTTGATTAGATTTTTTGTGGTTTCGTTTGGTTTCATCGTAACATATTATACACTCAATATGATACAATGAGCGTAAATTATAAGACTAATAAAATATCTCTATCCAGTTGCTTCCACCAGCGTGGGCACCGATAGCGTATGAACCAGAGTCGTAGTAACCTCCACCACCGGTTCCCTTTGAGCCGTCTAAACCAGAGCCGTCTGCGTATGCAGATGCGCCACCACGTATGGCGTTTCCAGTTCGAGCTTCAAATTCCTTTTTCATATACGATACGTTTCTGTCTGATTCGTAATCTGTCAAAGTGCAATAGGTATAGTTGAATCCGGCAGAACCATTACTGCCTTTTTCGCTCTTTCTGTCCCATATCAATCCTGATGAAGACGGATTATCGACGAATTTTGGATTCTCTAATTCTTCGTACGAACCTATATTGTAGCTCTCGAATTCGTCTATGTTTAGTTGGTCTCTCATGTCGTATATATCGTCGGAGTCTGTAAGTATGAACGGATACGCGCCAGACAAATCGTTGCTGTTCGCATCATAGTTTATTACTTCGTATTCACGTTCATCTTCGTCGTTATACGCAGTAACTTTAAGTCGCTCTTCGTGACTTGACGAGTCACATTCAAACACTATTCTATTGACAGGATAGAATGTCGACGAATATGAATATGAAGACGTAACGTACATATTGCTTAGAGAAATCGTTCTCGTACCTGGCCATGAACCATATGCGCAGAAATTCTGATAGTGGTCTTTTAACAGTTGCAAATCAAGACTGCTCTTGTAGAATTCCCACACACCCAACGTTTCTTGCTTCTCCAGCCACGTTCTCAGGTCAGCATCGCCGACCTCGCCACCCTTACCATTAGTCGCTGACGACGATGAAAGAACGCCAGACTTTCCACCGCCTATGGAACGATATTTAGTATCTCGAATTTTCAGGTACGTATCCGAACCGTCTTTACCTTTCATTGACGCACCTGATTGAGTATATGTATTGTCTGCGCCACTGCCCCCTGAGAAAACGACGTTTCCCGCGGTCAAAGTGACTATGCCAGCCCATAACGCGCCTGCCCCTCCAGTCGCATATCCCCAAGATGAGTAGTACACGCCTGCACCACCTGCTCCTTGCACGACGGCGAAAAGTTTCGTCGGAACCACCCCTCCATGGAAATAGCTAGCAGGATAATCGAACACAGTAGTGCCGTTACCGAAATTATGCCTCAGTCTCAGTTTATCTTGATATCTTTCTATCGTCAAATCGTTACCATTCGCTGTACCGCCCTCGAAAAGCTTGCTTTTCAATGTTGGTTTTGTACCGAACGCGATAGAGGAAATCGAATAGCCGTTGTTCTTATACTGAGGCACTGTCATTGAGTCATTCCACTCGTCGTGAGATGTCCAAACCTGAAGATACTCAGAAATGTTGTTTTCCGTGAATTTATAGTTGGAATACGAAGTGAAAGCGCAGCCGTCGTAATTCGGCAACGCCTCAGATAACGGTACAGATGTACCATTTATGTTTATCTTATAGTAACTGTTGGCTCTCGAAATTGCCATGTTACTTACCTCTCTTTAGTTCTTCGACTTCTTCTTTTAACTTCTTGACTTCGTTGAGAAGAAGATACACTATCTTTGATTCCTCTATGGACAGATATCCGTCTTCGTTTTCGTGAACGATTTCTGGGCAAATTCTCTGCAAATCCTGGGCAATGCATCCGATATGGTGAGAGCTGTCGTTCTCATAATCGAATTCCTTGACTTCGAGACCTAGTATGTCCCCTTTGCACTCGAAGTCTTTTACGTTCTTCTTCAATCTGACGTCTGACATCGCGTTGAAAGAATTGGCTTGTATCTGACCCGATGCTGTAACAGACGATGCTGAAATCGCACCGCTTGCAGTCAAAGAAGTTACGGACGGAGTCAACGTATAAGTTATCGCTGAGCCGTTCCATGTAAGCAATTGATTTTCCGTCGTGCCTGCTGAAGTTGGGGCGTAGAAGACTGCAACGTCTGCACCTTTAGGAGTACCATTGAGAGTGACTGAAGTACCGCCAGCAAATCTACTGCATGCCTTCAATACACCGCCGTCTTGATAAATAGGTATGTTTGTGTTTCCGATGTCGCTAGCCGCCCATACTGGTCTGTTGTTCGGCGAAGATTCGCTGTATGCCCACATCAAATACTGACCGGACTGGCCAGAACTTTCAGGCGAATACACGGTCGCATCGGCGGCACCCTTATTGACACCATTCAGCGTTACTTTCGTGCCCCCTGCGTATGTGCTTCCCGCTGTGATGACGCCGTCTTTCATGTACACGGATTGCGTCGCGGAGCCTACTGTCGAACTTATCCAAGACGGCGTAGGAGTACCTGAACCTAAAAGCTGATTGACTCTGTCGCCTGCAGACGTCGGTGCAAACACGTTGCCTAAAGAGACGTTGGCTGAGCCGTCGAAAGACTTACTGCTGCCATTGAGATTGACTGCCAAGGTATGATTGACTTTGTCTGCACTTGTCGCGTTGCCAGAAACATCTGCTGTAATCGTCTTGCCAGTTTCCGCGACGACATTGCTGGACAATGTTATCGTGTTCCCAGAGTTCGCTGAAATCTTATCAGTTTTGAATTCAGAAGCGATGTTTTTACCAGTCGTTGAAGAAACTGATTTAGCGTCAATCTTCAATTTGCTTCCTTCAGGAACCGAACCGTCTGTGCCGAACACCTCTATCGAATACGTCGCGTCTCCGTCTGCAGTTGTGCCAAAATACAGACCAACGAAATTACCGCCAACGTCAAGCGTTGTATCGTCATTGAACGACGAAAGATTTCCCGTATTGCTTATCTTTATGTTCGCGAAAAGCGAATTGTTCTCTGGTCTTATCGCTGAAAGAGCATTACTGACGACGACGAATCTGTATCCGCCAAGAACGATGACCACAGTATCGCCAGCATCTTCTACATATGAATCGTAGTCCAAGGACGACGAGTTGAGATTGCCGAGATTTCTTTCGGTAAGAAGATAGGAGTCTTTATGACTGTCGTCGCTTCTTCTGAAAGCCGAAGGAAACACGCTTACATTTTGACTGGATACGTAATTTGGTGTATAAGACATATTGTTCTCCTATTCGTTCTTATTGTTTATTGGAAATGGTCATTTTCCACAGAATGACCGCGTTCGTTCCAGCATCTACTTCACCGATGCTCTCTGAAAGCATTGCATATGCAGACCATTTTGATTTATCGTTTATGTTCTCAAGACTGTACATGGCTATCGCGTTCGCGCTTGCTTCTTGAACGAGATAGGTGCCAGGTACGATGAACGTATGTTCGACGTACGCATACTCGCCATCTTCGTCTGCACCTGAGCCTACGGTCGTGGACGCGACTGGCAAATAAGTCGTCGTCACTTCTGTCGCCGTAGATGGGTCCAATGGCTCACCAGATTGACCTTCGACGCTGTACAGTCTTATATACCACGGCTTTTTGTCTTGCTGAAACGAACCTTTCAGACAGTTTGCGATGTACTGAAAAAGATAGACGGAGCCCTCGTTGTGAGTTTTTCTGGTTTTCTTTACTTTACCGTTTTTGACGAGTTTTACTGTGACTTCGCCTTTATATGAGATATTCTCTCCAGTTTTATTCTTCATCAGTCGACCTCTGTGTTTATTTAACTGTTCTGTATATCATTGAATTTAGCAATTTTAGCGTATTTTATGTCAAGTCGATTCACATTTGCACCGCGTTCGCTTCAAGCCACGCGATTAGGGTTGCGTTGGTCGCGTCCGTGCCACCTGTGATTGTAATAGTTTTATAAGCATTATTAGACCAAGTATCATTTCTTGAATTATAAACTCTATCACTACTCAATTCATCATAATAATAGTCAAGTCCTTGATTGTCTGGTCCGTCACCCATATCTGAGCCAATATCATATACTATGCCAAATTGAACAAACGAAGTATTATTTGATGTGAAGCTTAAATCGTAGGTATAGTTTTGCATATCAACATCTACAACGCTATTCAATAGCCACTTAGTTCCAGGTCAGGCCCGTAACGGGCTCAGGAGTCGGGCCTTCGCTCGTAGTCCCATCGCTGACTACGCTTATATACGCAACAGACGATTCGTCTATTTCCAACAGGTTCTTATACGTAGGTACAGTCGTATTCTTATCGGGCGTATCCGTATCGTTGGATACAACGCTGAGTTTACCACTTGAAAATGTCTTATTGACCTCTGCTTCAGTGGACACGACGATTTTCGCATCATCGACTTTTCCAGCGATGTCAGCATAAAGAAACGTATATTCCTGCCCTGCTGGCATTATGTAGTCGAACACGTCTTCGAGAAGCGTCGTCGACGACACATTCACAGGCAATACTATGGTCAAAGACCTGACATTGTCGCCAGCGTAGACTATTTGATATCTGCCCCTTATTCCCTGAGCGGCCAAAAACGTTTCTATCGTCAACTCGATTCCCCTAATCGAGCCTTTGTTGTGCATAATCTCGACGAAAGACGAGCATATTGCGCGAAATTCGGATTCGTTGTATTTGTGTTTGTTGTCGAATCCAATCGTCTTTGCGAGAAGGGAAAGAAGTCTTATGTCGACGTTCTTGCTGAACGGGCATTCGCGAATCAAGTCTATTTCGGTCTTGCTCTCGTTGGAAAGAATCTCCAAAACGCGTGCTATCGTCTGAAAGTCACGCGAATCGTCGTAGTATACCTGAGGCGTCTTATGATATAGATTTATCATAGTCTGGAACTCCTCATTATCTCAATCGAACTTCCGCCTTCGTCGAGACTCAGCACGAGTTGCGTAATCGTGAATCTGCTGGCGACGTTGTTCACGTCGTAGAACGCATAGGGCGAATCAAGTTTTTTCGTTTCTATCGCACTCTCATTATTTATGTCCAGCGTATAGCAGAATTGACCTTTCGATATGGATTTTATATCATTGAGAAGAGCAGTTTCTTCCGCCTGATTTAGAAGACCGAATCTGGAATTGATTCCAGAGTAGTATCTCAACTTACCAATCGTCAATTTACCACTTACGTTCTCGCCTGCGGCGAACGTAATACTTGTCGTTCCTTCTGGAATCTTGACTACGGTCATTCCTGCGGCTAAAGATGATATATTGTCACCTGATTCGAATTCCTTCAACTGCTTACTTGCTGATATCGTCATATCGTCACTTTCGTCTGCTGGAGCCCAATACAACATTACGACGGCGTCTTCATTCAGGCCAGGTATGCTAAACGTTTTGCTTTCTGAACTGTCTATATCAATCTCAGCGAATCCCTTGTCACCTCTCGGCGGCAAAGACGTTGCGTCTTGAGTATATGCATATAAAGACACTTCGTAAACCTCCGACATATTGCCGTCAACGTCTGCTTTCCACGAAGCGAGGTTTATCTCAGGTCCAGACGCTTGACTGACCGCATTCAGCTTGAACGTAACGTTTGACGACAGAGATGCTGTCTTATCGTCGGATAGAGTTATCGTGACGCTTTGGTCTGCGTTCAACGTCTGTCCCAAATTCGGTCCAACGTTCAAATCGAGTCTGCCCAAAATGTAAGAAGAGATTCCAACGTTCACATCGGAAACGCTATGCACTTCTGTTTCTCCCTTGAACACATAAGAGATTTTGGATGCATTGTCTTGCAAATCGATGAGTTCGTTTTTGTTGTTTGGGGCCAAATTTATACTGACTTTGTTGTCGGTTGAATAAATCTTATCGCCCTCAAGTAACGTCGTAATGGACGTCTCAACGATGGTGATGTAATCAGAGACATTGTCGAACGGCATGCGTCTCATCTTACTAACGAAAGCTGATAGACCGTCCTTGGCTATGTCGCTATACGAAACGGGTGCGCCCAAAGTCCAAAGGCTCTGAGAAGTCAATCCCGTTCTGCGAATGATGGTTCCACTACCTACGGATACGAATTCTGTTCTCGCATCGTTTGCATAGAAGAAGTATTCGCCGTCACCCAATATGATTTCAGTGTCATCGCCTTCGAAAAGCGTGTTTCCTTGTGTGTTTCTAATCCAGTAGCACCATGTCTGGGACTTAAGCTCGACAGAATTTACCTGCTTTTCGTCGATGCTTTGAGAAGACATCAGCATTGGATAGTCATCACCAGTAGGAATCAAATTGAAGCCATTGGGCTGAATAATCTTCCCTTTTTCGAATAATACGTCCTTTGTATCTCCGTCTGGATTGGTGTACTTCAACTGAAGTTTTTCACCTGCACCCAACTTATACACTTTGCCATCGTTTACTGGATTGCCTATGTATTTATACTTTACACCATAAGTATAATGAGTCTTAGTCAATATATTCGGCTCGATGACTTGAATTGCTTCGTTCTGCTTTAGTTCATATTGAGCAGAGGTTATCGTTTTCTTAAGAAGAGTAGTCAACTTTTTGATATTATCGCACACAGATTTAATTTCAGCATCTTCTTCTGTTTCTTCTCTTATTGTATAGGAGCCTTCACCAAATTCGTAGAAGAATCTTTGGTCGTATTCGAAAAGAGACACTTTTCCTTCGACGATGTTGTGAGCGAGAGTAAGAATATAGTATTGTCTACCTCGCGTAGTATTCATTGAGAATTCTCTGACTTCGTCTATCGCAGAACGACTCATGAACACTGTGTTGAGTTCGGGCTCCATCAAAGATACGGAGTTTATCCTCTTGTCAGCTTCCTCTATCGCCTTCAGTATGCTTTCATAAGGAATTTCCTGCCCGTAATCGACGTTTCTCGCATTGAACTTGTTCATCAAATTCGTTATGACGTTTTTGATTATCTCCGCGCGTTCGTATTCGTCGACTTTCTTCGTAGTCGCTATTCTTGCGTCAAGCGTTGCATAGTTCTTTATCGCATACAGGTCGTTTGCGCCTAGTTCTTTGTAGTCATGGGAAACCGTCTTGATGTCCTCAATCTTTACGCCATTGAACTCAGCGCGTTCCGTTATGTCTACAGGCACCCCACGGTCGTTGTAAGGCAAAAACGATGAGTAGTAACCAGCCAATGACGCAGTAGTGTACGGCTTCAGCGGGTATAGACACAGGTCATTCGCCGCTATTTCGTCGGAAGGAACGTTTATCGCATGTATACCATTCTGCGAGAATGTCATGACTTTTGTACCATAGTTGATGTCGTTTCTTCTATCGGACACCTGAACGTTGGATACCCACGGGATGTCGTAGTCATCCGTCATATTGTAGATGAAGTTCGCATAGTCTCTGCAAGACACGAGCGTATCGAACGTACCGACGGTCTTCTTAAACGAATTGTACGCGTCGTCTATCGACTGAGGATTCGCACCACCAAAAGACGACGACACATTCGTCACGGTCACCGAATCGTTCCCAATTACTCTTTTTATGTATCTTGACTTGACGTTTCCGTTTTCCCCGTCCGTCTTTATGTAGTTGACCGTTATGCCTGAACCTATGATGCTGATGATGTCTTCCGGGAATTCGACGTATGGTAATCTACGAGACGAATCGTATCCGAACTTATACACTCTCTTTCCAGGCGTAACGATGTTGAGATTGTGCACCCTTTCCCATCTGAAACCGTCATCGACTGACTCGATGAACACACCGTTCTGAGCGACGTTCTCTATCGGGAAATACAGTCTGTTGTTGTCGTCTATGTTGTCCAGAGTTATCGTCGTATTCTCACTGGACAATATGTATAGAGGCATCAGTTCGCCCTGCAAAGCCGGTATGAGAGGCGCGTACTCAACGTTTTTGTTTACTTCAGCGTCTTTGACGAGAACGAAGGAAACGCCGTCGTCTTCGTTCGACGACACTCTGGTTTTAAACGCTGGAAGACTTATGGTCTCTTCGCTGTCAGTGTAGAACTGAACTTGGACCGTCGAGGCCACATAATAATTCATCTCGCATCCCATCATCTCCACCAATTTGCGCATCGACGATTCCTGCGTCGCGGAGGGCATGAAGCATTCCAATACGTTCTTATCTATATTGTAGTTCAGTTTGTCGCCAATGAACGCCATCAACTTCAAAAGAACGACGCCAGGGTCGCTTTCGTTTGAGGTCTCAGGGTCCCATTTGTCTGTCAACTTCTTCACCAAATCGAGAAGTTCAGGATAAATGGATGCGAAGTCCTTGTTGATGTATGATTTATTTGAAATCTGAAGTTCGTTTTCGTTAATCATGCTTTATCTCCCCTCGTCGTCGAGTAAGTCCAATTGATACATATTCGTGGTGAAGTCGACCTGATTCACCGCCCTTATCTGCGCTATGAGCTTCTTTCCTTTGCTCAGTATCTTTATGTCTTTTCTAGTCACTGACAGTTGTGGCGTGAACACCTTCATCTGAGTCAATATCTCGTCGACAATCAAGTCGCGCAATACGACGTTGTTCTGCTCGAAATAGTATCTTCTCAAGCGTATTCCAAAAAACGGGTCGCCCAGCAACTCGCCCTTCTCTGATGACAGAAGCAGAAGCAGGTCTTGCATTGACGCGGCTTTATCTTTCACGACGTTCGTGGACGTCGATGTGAACATATCCGGATACTTTATCGAATTCATAATTATACTCAATCAATTTAGCGTTGTGCTACGCTCTTTGTCTTTATAATTTTATATTGTTTTCATACCTGCATGAACTGCGAATCTATTGGATAAATCGTTGTCGTAGGACCGTTTCTACTTGTTATGGTTACGCTTTTTCTGTTCGAGGACGACGTTCCCGCTATACCAGGATATACGATTACGTCTCTAAGAAAATGCCTGTCGTCTGCGACGCTATCCGACGTATCGATGTAGAGATTCGAGCATCCAGTCGCTATTGATATGTTATTAACGTAGTTTATCGTCGCTGAAGAATCGCCGAATTTGACGTACGAGCATTTGTTGCCGAAAACACACGAATAGGTGTAGTCGCCGAATTCGATATTCTCGCAATTGTCTCCGAATCTATTGTTATACGCGTACGTGCCCAAATTGTTGTATCTAAACAGATAACCGAAGTCGTTGAGTCCACAATGCTCCCCAAACACGTTTCCCATCGCGTTTTCGTCGAATCTATTCAACTCGCAATTTCCCGCTAATCGATTATAACTGCAACCGAACGAGAATTGATTCATACTGCACGAATAACTGAGCGTATTGTGGTTGCAGTTTTTACCAAATATGTTGTTATTGCTGTCCAAAAACGACGCAGTGGAATAAAACACGTTGAATGGTAGATTTAGTTTTCCACCGTTGAATCGATAGCATTCAATTACGTTGCCTTGCGCTGATTTATTTAGAGATGCGTCAACGTTATTCCCGCTGTTTTTGTAAGTAAACGTATACGCGTTTACATAGCCGTGAGAAGAGTACGTGAACAGACAGTTCTTGAAATCGTATGGACAATCGTTGCCGAACTCATCCACCATACGATAGATTACGCCTTTACCATTCGTCGTATCGGCCCAGGCGAATCTCGAAGTATCGTTGTCTACGCAGTATTCGAGACGCCACGACCTCAAATCGCTATCTGCGAAATACGTATCTCCTTCGTGCTTTATCGCACGAGCGTTTTCGTTTAACGTGCTCTCGTCGTCTGCCACCACTATCACGTCGAACGAATGATTGGCCGAAGACGTGTTGCTTGTGGTCGTCGTGAACTCATAGTCAGTGATTCTGTATTGCATGCCTGGAATCAATTTCCCTTCGTTTCTTGCTGTGACCAGTTGCGAGTACGTAATCTCCAACATCAAATCGGAAACAGCGGGTGTGGGAGGAGTCGGTCCCACCGAGCCGCCAGACGTCACCGCCATGTACAGAGACGAAAGCTGTTCCGCAGTCACATTGCCCAATTTCGTATTCGACGGCAACGTGGCCGAGTCGCTTACGTTCAGCGATTGCACGTTCGCATAACCCACCTCATTGGACGAATCGTTTGTGAGAAACAGTTTGCCCACGATTGTCGGCTTGTCTTTGTAGTGGTCTTCGAACGCGACGAAAACGACGTCCCCCTCATTCAGAGAATTGACGATGCCGGGATTATATGAAAGAGTCGCTTCCGCGATGAATTGTGAGCCACCCGCTTCCTCGAAATACGGAATGCGTACGGAGTACTTATTGCTCTCTACGGGTCTAGATACGATTATACCTTTTGTAATCATGCAATCGCCTCCGTCACGCCCGTGTCTCCGACTCTGAGCAACGTCAGCGTCGTTCTGAACCCTTGGGTGTCTATGTGGTCGCTTTCGCCTGTCACCACGTAAAGACCACTCGACAGATGCTTGCGTCCGTAGAAATACACATTCAGTTTCACATTCGTCATCAGAATCGCAGGTCTCAACAGACCACGTATCGTCAACGAAGCCTTTATCGGGAACGACGTGACGTTTGTCCACCAAGTTCTGTCTGCTTCCGTCGTCGTTCTCGTCGCAGTGCCACTGCTCAAGACGGGCGCATACTCATATATTATATTACCTTCGTCGTCCACGCGAGCGACGTATTTCGAGTCGTTGAGTTTATTCTGAAAGTCGTAGTATATGGAATAACTGTTATCGGTCAGAATCTTAAAGTCGGTAACGATGTTCTGAGAAGGATAGCCTATGTCGAGTTCATACGCGAACGACGTGTCCTCAACTATGTCGGAACGCTGTACTTTGAAATACGCACCACCGAATTCGCCAGAAGTGTCGTCCATGACGACTATCGAAAACATCGAACCCTTCAACAGTGACGAATCGTTCGCGGTCTTCATCATCTTCACGAGATACGTTATGTAATCGAGAACGGACATGTTCGTCTGCATCAGAAGATTGACGGGCATGTCGTCGGAGAAAATCAAACCCTTTTGCTCGACCTTCGTTCTGTTCGTCATGCCCTCGAAAACGTTCAATAGACCATAATCGTTGGGACCGTAAAGCAACTCTTTTATGACGTTGCTAGGTCTGTCGTATCTCGCTGGAAACGTGTGCGAGCCTTGCGACAGAAGATTGCCAGAGCTTATCGCTTTCACTATATAACTTATCGTAGACGAAGATGCGGATACTTGAGTCGTCGCACTGAGGAACAAGGCTTCCTCGCGTCTATAGCAGAATGAGGGGGCAGACAAGTCACCGTATTCGAATACTATCTTTCTCGTCTTGCTTATCGACCCAAAAACCTTCTCGAAGAAGTTAGGGTCATCGTTTTCGGTGACTGAGTATACGAAGTTCAGATTGTACTTATTAACGACGCCGTTGATTTTCGTTATGTCAAGGGACTGAATGTAGTTCGGATACGTTATGCCCTTTATTATCTGGTTTTCGTCTATCACTATGTTCGTCTTCTGAACGACGCCGAAAACGTAGTCTCCGAAAATGACCTTGATGAAGGGCGTCTCCACCCTGGATAAAGAAGAAAGCAGTTTGAGATTAGCGTTTGCCATATCAGTTTTCGAATTCTATATTGCTGATGTTCGGTATCTTGAGAGAATCGTATTTGCCAAACAATTCCTCAAGAGGGTCCTGTATTCTGTTGAAGTCGGCTATAACCCAATACAAATCGGGTCTGCCATAATATTTGAGCGAGAGCGAGTCCAGAGTGTCCTCCTGAATGATTCTGTGTGCTACGTAAGCGATTCCGTCGTCGTTCAATTGACTCGTTATACCATATACGTACTTATCGTCAAGTTCGTTATAATAGTATGGAAAAGACGCATATCTGGATATGTAGTTATACGTTCTGTATGCTTTGTTCTTCAAATTATCCATGTGCTTTCCCTCACTTGAATACGCCGTTCTTGAACGCGCTTGTTATCCCTCTGAACGAACCGAGGGCCGCGACGCTCTTCGCGTCGAATGGTTCGACCTCGTATATGTCGAACGACACGTCGGCTTGTGCGTATTTATTGCCTTTCAATATGGGCTTTTCGTACGTGACGGACACACCGCCATTGACGATTCCCTTTACGAACAATTCGTTTCCGAATCTCAGCGCGACCATAGGCGGTACGACGCTCTTATTCGCCGTGTCGTATACGGGTAACGCTATCGACTGTATCTTGCGAAGGAACGCGTCCATATAGTCTTCTCCGTCTTCTAGCGTCATATTGCTCTTACCGTAGTTGACGTTGTCTAACATGTCTCTGTGAAAATGCAGTCTCACGTTGACAGAACGAGGCCCGGAATTGCTGTACGTGAATACGGGAGCCGTACGCGAAAGGGCGTTGTTCGATGCGAAAGTCGAACTCATCTTGTCGGAAATCGTGTCGGGGTATTCCGGTATTATCAGCCACTCGTCGATGTGATACAGATAGATGTAATTGTCGACGAGTCTGGAAGAGTTAGTCGAGTATGTGTCCGTTGCCATCTGCGTAAATCTCCTTTAGATAACCCATCGCGTTTTCAACGTCTTTGTCGCAATACGATATGACGTCGAAATTGTCGTCGTTTATCGCGGTTTCGACCACGAATCTGTAGATTGACCTGCGAATACCGTCGTCCCACATCCCATAATAATTTTCTATGGAATAGTGATACTTTTCGTTGCTTAACAAAGTCTTCTGCAGTCTCTTTATGTTCTTGACGATTTCGTCGTTTGGCGTTATCGCTTGATTGGAAAGATATTCGACCAATCTATCCGCGAGAAGTTGATTGTCGTTTAGATTCAAGTCGAGAAGCTGGTGCTTATTCAAATAGTCATACTGCGATAACGTATAATCTACGTCACTGCTCTTCCATCTCACGTTTACGAAAGTTATCGTATTCGTAGTTTCGTCATACCCATATCCGTATCTTTGCATAACGAAGCCTGGATATTTAGACTCAACGTATTTGGTCGCATCAGTAGGTGCGATAACGCCAGGACCAACTGGTATATGATTGTCGATTATCTCCTGAGACGTTATTACGACAATATTCGGCAAATCAGAAGCGGATATCTTCAGAAATACGGGTTTTGTAAGAACCTCTTTATACCCATCCACAAGAAGTTGAAGATAATCGTATTCGCCTTCGAGGACGACTATAGATGACTCACAAGCTTTCGGCACCTTCACGAACATACGAAGACCACTCTCTCTTTTGAAGTACTCTTCTTTTTTCGACTGCTCCATGCTTTCGGACAATGCGACCTCCAATTCCCTGGGCTGTTCGAACGTCATCCCTCTGAGATGGATGCAAGACTGCGAAACGACATCCACTTTCCCGTCGGTTGACGCTATCCCATAGAAAGCGCAAATTTCACCATGGAAAGTCAACGCGATGCTATATTTTTGACCGAACTTGACGGGAAACGAGAATAATGTGTAATTACCATCGTTGGATTTGAATTCCACTCCATCAATCTCGACGTCGACGTTTTTCGTCGTTTCGTACGAGAAGCAGTTGTACATGCCCATCAAGTTGACTCCTGTGTAGTCACGCAGAAATCTGAGATACTCGCCAAGATATTCGTGGGTGTGATAGTCGTATACGGTCGTATTCGTAGACAGATTGGTCGTTATATTCGCTATGAAGTTTCCCTTCTGATAGGAATCGAGTCTTCTCGTTCCAGAAGACGTTTTCTGAACGATGTCGTTTCCGACAATCGCAATCTCACCATTGAATCTCAAGTCTTCCGCACTTGCGTATACTCTGCACTTTGGCAAATTGAAAGACTTCAGCAACTGCTTTATTTCGCCTACGAATATGTTGTCGTCGTTCAGCTTAATCATATGACACCTCCAGAACGCAATGCCTGTCTGAAGTCCTCAGCCTGAGTCTGATTGAGATTGACGTTTATCTCGTCAGTAATCTTGCTTTCAATCGAAACCATCTTTTCCGACATCGCGTTCACGTTGCCTTCGAGTGAGACCATTCTCGCGTCCAAAGTTTCTGTCAGATACTTCAGTATATTGGGAATCACGTTATCGGCTTCCGAGCCCGTCGTGACAGTCTGCTGAGACACGCTCTCGTTTGCGGCCTGCAACGTTTGTTGATACAAATCGCTCGAAGAACTGCTTCCTATGAACGAAGACTCAGACAGAGACGTACCCCTTTGTCTCGTCGACACGCCTGTACCTCTCGTGATGGTCTGATTTCCCTCCATGATTTTTAGAGCACTGAGCATGCCAACGGGAGACGCCATGTTGCCTACGCCAGTTATCAGGTCGCCTATCATTTCAAGTGTACCGTACCCAACGAGCCCAAGTTTCATCAGCTGATTGACCGTGGACTTGAGGTCGACGCCAGTACCGAATGCGAATGCGGCTGGTATGGGTATGCCGCCTGTCGCTTGTTCAATCATCGAGTTGACTTTCCATAAAGCCGCCGCCGCTGGATTGCTTGCTATGTTCGCACCTAAGCCAAACTGCAGATTCTCGAAATAAGTCGCAAGTCTCGATTGAATCGGCACTCTCTCAGACATCACGCCCATCTGATAGCCAAGTTCTTTGTACATATCGTCGACCGACATCATGTCTCTGGTAATCGTATCGAGAGACGACGCGAGTTGAGATGCGGCTGTCAAATCGGAAATGCCGATTCCAAACGTATTCGCCAACTGTGACTTCACGACGTTGGAACCACTTGAGCCCATTTCGACCATATAGTCGACCAAAGAGCGCATCAAAGCATTCGTGTTTTTCGCGGTCAACCCACCTTGAAGCAAATCCGAATATGAAAGATTTGCGCGACTCGCAGCCGTTATCAGAAGATTCTGCATATTGGAACCCGACAAGGCTTCTACGTTACCACTGCCCAACTGGCCCAATGCTGTCGCTATATTCGTTGCCGTACTTTCTGAAAGACCGACGCCAGTCAACGCGCCCAGCCACTTCTGAACCACGTACTCCATTTCCGTAGCCATGGACGAAGTCATCTGCGAAGACGCATCAATCAAGGCGGTTTCAACACTATCGAACGTCTGCTTTAAGTAGGAAGTATCGCTTACGAGTTCGTTGAGGAATCTCGTCAAATAGGCTTCCATGCCCAAACGAGATGCTGTAGAGTCCGACTGTTGCAAACGAATCAATCTTAGTAAAGTGCCGTTGGCTGCATCGAAAGTCGTCGCGATATCGTCCTTCAACGTGTTGAGAAATGCACGCTGGTCAAGATTCGTGGCGACGCCTTCCTCAACGAGTTTCTGAAGGTTGTCCATCATTGTCTCGGTTTTGAAAAACCCAGTCACACCAACGCTTTTCTGAAGACTCTGCTCAAGAACCGAGAAATAGTTTCTGCTGTTCGTGAACGTCGCGCCCTGCAGTCTTGCGTTTATACCGACTGCATAACTTGTGTATTTTGCTATCGCGTTATCGACGCCAGAAGTCAACTTGACGAGAGACTGAATCGCGTTATCGATACCTTTGACAACATTCGCTTTGCGAAGCGCCTTCATCTCAGCCTGCTCTGCAGATTGGAGCATCTTCATCTCAGACTGCGCTTGCTTGAACGCGTCCTTTAATTCTCCTGTTACGTTCTCACCGCGCTTAAAAAGTTCTTTATAGACTTCGATTATCTGCTCGTTCTCTTCTTTGTTTCTCTTGGCCCTCTCCAAGTCAAGCTTCTGACGCTCTTTGTTAAGACTCTTTATATTTTTCAGTTCCTGTGCGTATATTTCTAACTGATATTTTATATTATCGCGCTTTGTTTTAGCGAGCTTTTCGTCGTCTAGCTTTTTCTCGTACTCCTTCTTTTTATCCTCGATTTCCTTCGCGCTTTTTAACTGCGCGGTCATAACCGATTTAAGAGCGGCCAACTTCGCCTCTTTCTCTACTGCGGCAAGCCTTTTTGCCTGCTCTACCAAAATTTCTTCGAAAGTCTTTTCAGACGAATCCAATTTGTTAGAGTTTTCGTTTCTGTTGTCGAAGTTACCTTTGGCCATTTAAGCGTCTCTCCTTGTTGTCTAACGAGCTTTCCTTTCTTCGGACTTCTTCTTGAGTTTGTCCATCTCCTCTTGCTGTTTCTTGTCTTCGAGGTCAATCATGTCGAGCATGTATTTCCTCTCAAGTGGCGTCACCTTCATCAAATCCGTATACGAAGTGTTTATTCGATGCGATATCCGATAGCATTCCACCACTATTTGCTTATATCTCGCTGGTCCGTAGGGACTTCCATCAGAGAGATATTGTGGGTCCATAAAATTCAGACTGGACACGAAACGGTACGACGCTTTCGGCGCCACACTCTTTGCATTCTGCGGTCACCTCTGCGTCCATTCCCACCTTTCTGTTCAACGCATCACCTTTTTGGATGATTGCATACACGTCTTTCATCGGAAGTCTTCTGACGAACGTCTCCAACTGAATCTCGTCCAGTCTTTTGCCGTCGACTTTCGCGATAAACGCCATCGTTCCGTACAATACCTCGAAATTGAGATATTCGTCCTTCGTCTTGCGTCTTGCTTCTTTGGCCTGCTCTTTCACTTTGTCAAGCATTCTCGGCGTCTGCAAAGTCAGAGTTATCGTCTTCTTCGACACAGGCAATTCGAGTTCCATGCTACCAAACGTTTCCTCGTCGAACTCATGAACCTCAAGGTCGTCGAGGTCTACTGTGGTGGAGACTATTTCGCCACACACCGGACACTGCATCGTCATGTTGTATTCCGTACCATATGTGACAACTCTCAACTTATGAAGCAAGAACTGATAGTCACCGAGACAGAGGTCGTATACTGATATCGGCAACGGTTTTTCGAGACAATCCTCGATTATCGTAGCCATCGTTCTGTACTCGGAATCGCCATGCGATAGACGTTTCATCTCCTCAAGAGTAGTCATGCTTCTGAGCGTGACGTGAGGGTCGAACGGCTCTCCGTAGACCTTGCCTTTAGACGGCAATACGAATGTTTCCCTAATGGTCGTTTCCATGTCTTTTATATCCCTTCAATCAAATAAATTTAGCAATCTGCGTCTGAATCGCGATTCTTTTCCGAGAAGTACTTTTCGAGTATATAGCGTATCGTGGCAGAGAACGAAAACTCCTTTTCGTACGCTTCCTCTCGCACCATTTGACGCAGTCTCTCCGACATTGCCAAAGCCACTATCTTGGGCTTGCTTTCTTCGTTTGTCTTCTCAACGGTCTCCAAATTCATAACACATAAAACCTTTCTATTGAATTTAGCAGATTTTTATAAATTTATAAACGTCTTTAGAAAAGAAAAAGATGGCCAATGCCATCTTAATCAGTTTGGATTCGTTTACGCGCCTTCGTCTTCGAGGTTCGTGTATTCGGAAGAGTCGAGAAGATACGCCCTGTCGAACACAATCGTCGCGGTGACGGTTCTCTTTCCTTCTTCTTCGTTGGAGAACGCGCCTTCCTGAACTTCGCTGACCCATGCGCCTTCGATTACCCATTCACGAAGGATTTCCTTATAATCGGGAGTGAACTCGATGAGTCTGCATTCCTTCTTGTAGTTCGTCGCGCGATTCACGTGACCATTACGCACATTGTAAGCAAGGGCCTGCCACGCCATGATTGCGTCTTTGGTTCTCGCGCCCATGTAGTCGTTGACGACGAGAGGAAGGTCGTTGAATCTGGGAGTGCCAGCGAACTTGATTGTGTCGTTGCCACGCTTCACTTCAATCTGACCCACGGAATAGTGAGGGACCGAAGAACTGACGACGGAAACGCGAATCGTTTCCTGAGCGTTCGTTATGTAATCGTTGGAACCATGTTCGACCGCATCATCGAGACCAGATTTCAGAAGGTCTCCGATGCCGGTTGCTACGAATTCGAAGTTGTTGCTACGTGCGGGCTCATACAGCTGAGGGTTATCGGCTAAATGCCATGCACCGTGTTGTTTTGCCATATCGTGTCTGTCCTCCAGGTTATTCGACTATGTCAAGCGAATCGGAAAGGTAGATTTCAAGTTCGAAGTCTTCGACGGCCTCAATGGCTGAAATGATGAGTCTGCCATGAACTCTGCCCTTCTTGTCAGTGCCAAGTCTGACGAGTTTGTAGAAGTTGATTCCTTCATTGCTCTTCATGCGTTCGAGCAGAGGGATTATCTGAGATGTGAAGTTGACCCAGAGAACGTAGTCGTTCTGCTCATATCTGTAAAGATTGGCCGCTTCGTACATCGTCTTGTTTATTTCAGAAACGAGATTTCTAACGTTGAGGAACGAGGAAGCGATAATGCCTCTTGTTGCATCATTTTCACGCATCGTTCTGTTGCCGTTTATGATGTAACCGGTGGGTCTGACATACGAAATGGGGTTGATTGCGATACCTACGTTATCGCCCGTTTCGTCCAAATCGACTGCACCATCAGAAGCACGCGCTTGAAGTTGTTCGACGTCTGCCGTAGTATACTTGTATTTGACTGCGCCAAGTTCGGGTATTATACCACGGAACGAACCGGCAATCGCGAACCAAGACGGATTGGTCTTGATGCTTCTTGCATAAGCCAGCAAATAACCTGCGGAAGCCGGTAATTCGCACGACGCGCCGTCGATGTTCGCATCGAACCAGGGAGTGAATGCGGCCGCGAAGGAGTTTGGGTCCGTCGTGGTCTTGATTCCGTAAGTTGCTATATCTGCCGTCTCTAACTTCAACCCTTCGAAGACTGCTCGAATAGCTTCCACCTGAGTCTTTCCGCTTGCCGGAGTAACAGATTTCGCGTGGTCGAGAAGAGCTATGCAATCGCCTCTTTTCGCGGCGCAAGCAATCATGTCCTTTGACGGGCAAGCAAAAGCGCCTGTCGTCAGGAATCTTATGTCATAGAGGTTTCTGTCCTCAAGTCTTTTCCAGTCGTTTGCTGATATGCTTATAGAATAATCGCCGTCTACCACTGGCTGACTGGCAACGAATCCCTGAAACAGAACCTTGAGTCCCAATCTAATCAACCTCTTGGCCAATATGTAAGAATAACTCTGATTCTTTGCGCCTGCCTTAACGATGCCAGGCACTGCGTCAAGCTGAGCGACCGTCTCACAAAGAGTCGGCTCCACTGCGGAAGTCGTTGCGCCAGGAACGTAAACCACGTTAGACGCAAGCACAAACGGGGCTAGACCTGTAGAATCTATTTCCTTTATTTGGGTCTTAGGCATCTCTAATTCTCCTTATCTTGTTGAATAAAACAATTGTACTGCTTATCAATCATCTAATTTAGCAGAACGTCATTTGACGTTTAAATCCACAGTTTCTACTGTGTTTTCTACGCCATTCCCGTTCTTCAGTTCGATAGTGAAGTCGCCCATGCCAACATACGGCTTATTAGGTATGCTGAACAAGTACGCATTGTCAATCATCAGACCTATCGTGTATCTCGTGAACTGAGATGGGAACAATCTTTGTGGGATGTCGCTGTTGTCGCTTATGGTAGACGACATATACACCGTTGATTCGTGATGTATGTTCGCCCCGTTGTAAGGCAACGTAATCGTGACGTTGGGATAATTTACGAAATTGAATACGAAGTTGCGCAGATATTCGTCCGCGTCCACCATATCCCTCGTGTATATGTCGAGCTGATACGTCAATCTTATCGGTATCGCGTTCAGTTTGAATCCCGACTCGAACCTCACTTCTTTACCAGTTTTGTCGTCGTATGCCCTTATCGACATGCCGTCATACGACATCGGTCTTTTCCTGGTGTTGAGCACCTCGATGTCCCTGTCGCGTGACAACGCTATTATGGGAAGATGTATTGGCGCGTCTTTGGCATCATCGGCCTTCATTGAGAACAGTCTTGCCGTCTCGTCGGGCTTCAGCACGCGAATCGTGTCGTCTTTGAGCCAGCTCTGTATCTTATTCGCCAAAGCTTCGTCGTAGTATCTAATCGCCATTACGCGTCACCACCTTTCAACAAGAACAGTCTGTTCATCGATGTCCAATTGTTCTGCAGAAACGACAGCGCGTTGGACATCAAATGCGTTCCACGAGTCGTCAAATCCCCGTCTTCGAGAAAGCCTATCAGCTTATCGAGTGACTCGCCTGTCTCGCTCTCAATCGCGTTCTTGCGAACACCGATTTTATACCCACTTGACGTTTTCTCTATAAACGAGTCTGCGTCTATTTGATTCAACACGTCGAACGGGTCTACGTTGAACCTTCTCTTGAACTCGACCTGCATTCTCACGTTGTTCACCAACTCAAGTTTCGCTTGCGTGGCTATCAACTTTGGGACGAAATCGTAAATGAACTTCGTACTTTGTTTGCTGTCGACGATGAGTTTCATTGTCCGTCTTCCTCGTCCACGAGAAGGCTGAAGTCGTTGTCCACATGCGACAACTGCGATTTCTCGAAGTCCGATTCCCAAATGGGACCTATCTCGCACGAAACGGATGCGGGATAAACGGATATCGTGCTCATTCTGATGACTCTGAACAGTCTTCCCTGCGTATTGTCGATGCCACTTGGTACGATGAACAACGAGCCAACCTGAAGACCTTCGAGGTCATACGGTACATGTATTATCGAACGCTCTTCCTGAAGTTCTGAGTTCCAACCCATCTTGCGCATCGTCCATATCGTCGGATGCTCATCGAATATGCACCCAACCGGGACAGGCTCAAAATAGTATGACGACAGTTCGCCGTAGCCGTCATAATGCTTGTCCGGTCTCGGTGCACGATGAAGTACGCGTATGCCTATCGTATCGCACATCTGCTTGAAATACAGTCTGTGCAGTTTTATGTTAGTCGGGTTCAGCAAGAACCCTGTGTCTTGCTTTTCCATAGACTTTACTTAAAGATTACGCCTTACGCGAAACCTTCCCCTTCAGTTTGAAGACTTCGTTCTCGTATTCGCCAGGAGCACGATACGGCATCTCATACGAAATGGATTCTACGACGAGGGAACCATCGCGAACTTTGTATTCGAACGAGAACTTGTCACCTTCTTTGAACGTCTTGGAAACGCTTTCGCAGAGGTTCTTGCCCTTGTTTCCGAATTCGAACGACACCGTACGAGTCTTATTGCCCTTTGCGAAACCTATTTCGCCCTCCACGATGATATTCGTACCGTCAGTGGAAACGCTCTTCGTCTCGAACGTCTTGACGTTTTCGTAGATTTCCGTGAGCGCGTCTTCCATGAGTCGGTTGAACGACTTGTCGTCGAAGTCAAGCGATTCGAATTCGACTTCGTTCTCGTCATCTATCTCAATCTTCTCTTCCTCTTCTTCGGGCTTTTCGGGCTCTATGTCGGGCAAATCGACTTCCTTTCCAGTCGTGGAATCGTCTTCTATTTCAGGCTCAACGCTAAGTTCAGCGACTTGGCCGACAAGACCATAACCGTCTTCCGAACCGCAGTGGGGGCACGCTTCGCCTTCGTTGTAGATGTCGGAATCCTCTGCTTTTACCAGAGCGTCGGGTTTCTTGTAAATCAACGTTCTGCATACCGGGCATTGAAGTATTGCGTTGCCCACGTAAGAGTCTTTCAGATTATCGATTGAGTCAGCGTCGACGTCGACGATTCTCTCAACGGTGTCTTCCTCTTCCTTTTCGAGGGTTTCCTTGGCTTTCACAACTTCGTCTTTGTCGTTTAGATTCGCTTTGACGCCAAGCGAGACGTTGTCTTCCAATGCTTCTTTCACGGATTCGTACACTTCAGTTTCGTACATCTTCGCGAGGTCGTTCTTCGAACCTATCTCGAAGCCGTTCTGACGAAGGAACTCCTTGACGTGTCTGAGTGTGGTGGGAGAAGAGAACCAGCCGTAGTAACCGCGTCTGAGCAACGTCGCTTTGCCGTTCTCGACTTTCGCAACAGGAGTGTTGTAAGACCACAGTATTTTGGTACCGTCGGGCTTCTCTTCGACGCGAGCTTTTCCGTAGAACGACTTTCTGCTGTCGTATTCTGGATTCAATTTGACAACGGGTTCTTCGACCAATTCGACGCCTTCTTTCACGGGCTTGACAGAGAACGTCGCGACACCGTACTTACCGTACTTGTCTTTTAATTCCTTCGCTTTCTTCTCAGCCTCTTCTTTAGAAAGACCCTTTGCGACGAAACCTATCTGCAGATTGCCATCGTATTTCTTTGCTTCGACATCCTGCCACACACCGAATTCTCCAGCGCCTTCTCTGAGCAAAGTCGCGTCTTTGATGAATTTCTTCTTGTCGACTTTGACTATTTCGCCGTTTTCGTCTTTTAAGTAGATTTCGTCAGAATAGCCTATCTTGTGATTGCCGTTCTCATCTGTAGTGATGGTGTATTTTTTGCCGTCGATGTCGACCTTATCGCCTGTGCGGGCATACGAATAGGCATGACCCTTCTCGTATTTGTCTTTATCGGTCAAGTCTATCTCAAAAGTTCTCGACTTAACGTCTTCGGTAAGTTTCTTCTTTCTCTTGTTCGTCAGAGACTCTATATACGCTTCCTCTTCGTCACCAATGTCGTCCATCGATGCGAATGCATATTTCATCCCAAATAATGCCATATCGTTTTACCCCCAGAATCAGCCTTCTATCTCGACGACTTCTTCTTTTTCGTCTTCAACGTGTTTTTCGTCTTCAGCATGTTCTTCGCCGTGTGCGCCGTCTGCTTGCTCTACGCCTTCTTCGTGGCCCTTTGCGACGTCTTCCGCCGCTTTGGAATCAACTACGTCGACGGCTTTGCTGAGCTGACCCACATGCTTGTATTCCTCAGAACGAATGTCATCTACGATTGCGAGAAGTTTAGCTTTGTCCTCTTCGCTGATGCTTCCACAGAAGTTTATGGCGTCCGTCAGACCATCATAGTTGTCTATTGCGTCGATTTCGTCCTTGACGTTGTCGCCAATCTGATTCTTGATGCTGGTCTTGGCGGCATCGTCTTCGATTCCCTCACCCATCATCGAGTGATTGAAAGCGGCCATATTCTTCTCGACATCGCCAGCATTCTTATTCACGTGACCGACTTGTTTGGATTTTCTGTCGTAGATGCTTTCGCGAACTACCGCGACGTCTTTGCCGTCTTCACCGTCTTTGACTTCGAACCAATATCTGTTGCCTTTGTATCTGACGTAACCACGTTGATTTACACCTGAAGTAGACGCGAGGAATCTGAATCCACGAGGAAGTTTCTCGTCGTCAGCAAACGGCTTTATCTGACCGTCTTGAGTCAGTCTCGGCTTGAGTATCGCCTTTATTTCGTTCTCTTCGGATTCGTTGATGCAACGGTCTTCGCCCAACTGAAGAGGACCGTCGCTCATGTGACGTTCTTCCTTCAAAGATTCTTGAAGTAATTCGTCCCAATGAGAAATGATATAATTATACTCGTCATCACTAATCACTTTTTCTGAATTCAAACTTCTTAATTGATTTACTGCGAACTCAACGTCGCTTGTTTCGTCAACCTCTTCCCAATCAATTTGATTATTCAAAATGTCTTTGCATCTAACGACATCAATCTTATCTTCCTTCAAAGATTCGTCGAGACTGTCGCATTCTGCGCCCAACAGTTTCTTTAAACCTTTGTAGATGGTGAATGTATCCACGTATCTTGCGGGCATTCCATATAAGTCGTAGCTTGTCCAACTCTCAGCCTCTTTTTTGGCGGAATCCAAAATTTCCTGACGCTGTTCTTCTGACAATCTCTCCGGGTCGCCATACTCTTCGTCATCTTTCCAAACGATATTTGCGAACTTGTCTTCTATTAACTTGTACGTATCTTTGAACTGAACGCCTAAGCCTAACGGGTCTTCATCTCCGTAAATCCACCAGAATAAGTCTTCGAAAGACAATTCTCTGGCTTCGACTAGAGACCGATTCTCTTCCTTCAAAGATTCTTTTATCCTGCATTTGCGCTTGTGGTCTTTGCCCTTCTTCTCGTCGTCTTTCTTAAGAGACTCACACGTTTCCTTGGAAATGAATGCAACCTCGCTCTTGTGCAACGAATGACCTCTACCAGATGCGATGTCGCTTCTGTTTTTGGAAACCCACAGATACGACCTATCCATTTCGTCTACGTCAGTGATGAAGTATTCTTCGCCGTCTTTGGTGATGACCTTCTTACCAACTTCGATGCGCTGATACGGATTGTCGAGATTGCCTTTGAACTTCTCGTAGCCAGCGGGAGGTTCGTCCAAGCCCTCTTTGATTTTCCCTTCTTCGTCTTCGCATGCACCGAAAACGTCGAGACTGATGTCGTCCCATTCACGACCGTTGATGAGATAACTGTTCTTCGCTTTTTCGTAAGCGTCTTCCATCTCTTCCTTCGTATCGTAAGTAAGTATGTCGAAGTCGCCGTTTTCGACGTATCTGACGGCTATTGCATATGTCTTCTTTTCTTCCTGAGGTTTTTCTTCTTTGGCTTCGACTATCTTATAGCCAGTTTCGCCATTTGATGCGGGACCCCATGCTACCGCCATCTCTGTGAGACCGTGTTTCTTCTTCAGTTCCTCGAAGCATTGGGCGAGTTCTTCTTTGTCCTCGTCGTTGAGATATTCCTCGTTTCCGTGAAAATCTATGAAGATTTGCGCACCTTCGTAATAGCCTGGCTTGATTTCGAACTCGATGTCTTTCAAAATCTCACCACGTAAAGAAGTGTCTTCGTCTTCGCTATAGTAAAGTTTTGAGCCTTTGTCGTTGATTCTCTTCGTCATGTCGTAGAGGTCGTCTTCGAGTTCTTCGACTTCCCATTCGTCCAACGTACATACGCCGTTCGAATATTCGTCGAAGTGCTCGTTCATGAACGCCTCAAGATATTCGTCCCAATCGCCATCTTCGTCTTCGTCGTATTCGAATTTGGCCGCATCTTTTGCGGCATCGTATACGTTTTCGTAATCCATGAACACAAGCAAGGGAAGAAAATCGGCACCACCGTCGCCGTAGAAGTTAGACGTACCTTCGTTGAGCTGTTTGGCTTCCACCAGTTCGTCCTTTTTCTCCTCTTCGACGCTTTCGCACGCACAGCGAACTTTGTCGACGACCCAATCGATTGCGTTGGAGTCGTTCAGGTCTCCATCTGAGAATTCGGAGAACAAATCATAGCCACAAAGAGCTTCGTTGATTGTCTCGAATTGCGGGAATTCCGATAAAACGGCCTTCGAATATCCGTGAACGTAGGGATTGAGAACGTCGTAGTTCTCCATAATCCCAAGACCATCCAGCTCGAAACCTTCGTCAATCAACGATTTACGAGTGTGTTCGAGTTTGGATTTCAATCTTTCGAATCTGTCGATTTCTTTCATAAGAATCTCCTTGTTGTGTCTTTTATATTGTTTTATTTCCTTAGTCGACTGGATAGAACAGAGAATGATTCGTTCTCAATATCTCGCGAAGTTCGGATAGTTCCCTGTCGCCTTCCTGAAGCATCGTCTCACCGTCTTGTTGCCACAGGGCGTTGCTTTGAGTGAATCTCGTTCTGATTCTGCCCAACGTCTTCTTGACCATCGCAATCGACAATCTCTGAAGAACGTCTATCCAGTATGGGCTTTTGATTTCGCTCACGTCTTCGAACAACGGTATGTATTCGATTACGATTTTCGTCGGATAGTTGCCAGATACGTTTATGTACAGTTTCTGACCTTGCTTATCTTCCTTAAACGCCAAGTCCGTGCTGACAGAATTACGTATCTGCAACACTGTATTATACGATGCATAGTTCAAAGCGAACTGATTTATGTTATACGTAACGTTGTTCATGCCGTACAAAGCCCACGTCTGTGCGTACATCGGGTCTATCGTGCTACCGCTTCCAGACGCGCCACCGCCAATAGGCTCGGTTCTATACACGCTCTTTATGCTTGAACACTTGAAACCTGTCAGGTCGATGCAACTAGAAAAAGGAACCTCGATGTATCTCGACTCGTCTATGTATCGCTGAATCTCCTTCAACGACTTCATAACGACCTTCGAAATAATCTCATCGCTGATTTCCAATTCGAGAACTCCACCAGTGAGTTCCAACTTTATCTCAGAAACGTATTCGCTTAATTCCATGAAAAACAGTTCGACAACAATTATGTCATCAAATTTAGCAATTATCGAAAAAGAAAAGCACCTTACGGCGCTCCCTTCGGCTTTTTGCAGAAACCTAACTGACATCCTTTGCGAATTTCACGACTGTGGGTAGAAACTCGTTAAATCCCCTTGCACTCTTTCACCTGCATGGCGATAGGATTACCTTCACGCGTCAATCCTATAAAGAGGTCTGGTCTATCTGGCAGAACGATGCTGTCTTGCCGTGCGTGAGACTGCCCGCACGTCGCGATTTGAGTTCTCGCGACAAGAACACTCGCAGAGGTTTAACGTCTTCGTGCCGACGTGTGCATCATGCCAGCCGAAGCGGGCGGTGGATGCACTGCTAAGCAGAGGGTTTTACCTCTGTAAGAACAACGATGCGCTATTCAATGCCGATTCCCATTCACGCATCAACAACCCACCATAATTATGCAGTCTGTCTGCTTTTCAATCGGAAGGTTCTTCACTGACCCTGCGACTAGGGCAATCGCTATTCAGATTCGAGACAGCCACGTCTCTTGGGTGAGGGAACATTAAGGGTGTTTTGCATACGCACAACAGTTATAAGTGCGTCGCTAACTCCTGCCCACGCTGTACTGAAAGACTCTTTTTCTGGTGCCTTGCTGCCATACCTGGTTTGCTCGTGGTCGTGGGTATCCAGTTCCCATGATTCCCGCTCATCGTACAGCCACGTATACGATGAACATCAGGCTAAGACGACGACGTATCTGTCGACGAATACTCGGTTTAGCGACATGGGCAGGTCGTGTGACATCAAGCTTTCGCAAGATGCAGGGAGCACACTCGTTTTATCAATTGATTAAAACCAACTGAGGAATAGAGGTTCGAACCCATCACCGAATTCGATTTTAGGTTCACTCCCGTTCTCGCTGACGTAAGTCATGTGATATCCACCATAGTCTTTGGCGAATTCGTCACGTAACTCAACCCAGCTATCATAAGCCTCACGCAACTTAGTCGCGTATTCGGCTTTGACGTCTTCGTATGCCTTGTAAGCTTTCGCAACTTCTTCGGCACGCTGTTTCTTCTCAGCCTTCTTCTTTTGTTCTGCGGATTCTAATTCCGCCAACTTCTTTTCGTCGGCTTCGAGTTCTTTGACAGTTTTGTAAGACTTGCCGGTCTTTTCACTCAAATACAACATAGTAACCCTCCTTTTGGTTTTTCAGAGACGTCGGTCGACGGCTCCCTACCCAATCGGCAGGCGTCTTTGTTGTTCAGAGTCACGATACGTCTTTCGCATCGTGTCATTATATTATACAATCACATCAGGTGACTATACAATCTAATTTTTGAGAACGAGTCTTTTATCACTCGCTCATTACTTTAGCACGAGTAATTTTCAATTTTTGAAACTACTCTTCTTCCTCTACTTCGACTTCTTCCTCTTCGCCGGATTCATCGCTATGATAGTTCTCACGAAGGTCTTCGACAATCACATAGACATCGTTGTAGAATTCTTCAACTGCTTCATCCCAATTGGCATCTTGAGGAGACTGATACTGCTTCATGATTTCCCACAGGTCTTCGGTGTAGATGAGTGAGTCGTCGATAGCTTGAATGATAGCGTCATGAAGTTCGTCTTCGTCTTCGACATAGATGTCTTCGATTCTATCGATGACGTTTTCGATGATGTCGACGAGTTCGAACGAGGCGCTGTAATCGAAATGTTTGCCGATTGCGGAACGGATTTCGCTTGCGCTGAGTTCTTCTTTGAGTTGTTCTTTCATGTTATTTACCTCTTGAGTATATTCTATCATGCTCCTGGCTTCAGTCAAGTACTTTTTCGCAGATTCAAGATTTTCGAAGAATCTTTCCGATTTGCCTGTACCTTTGTCGCAGTCATAGCCGTCGAGAACGGATACACCAGCCTCAGCATCTTCGCAGATAACGGATTTGATGTTGTCGTTGTTATCACCATAATATTCGACAATGCGCTTCTTATCCGCGGTTTCGAACAGATGTCTTTGTTTTGAAGTTTCAATAATCATATTTCGAGATACCTCTTTTTAATTTAGCGTGGGGTTTCCTTCTATTGTGAGAAAATCGTCGATTGGCATATGCGACAGTTTTTCATTGCCGACACTGCAGTATTCTTGCTTTTTGCCAACTATAGGCCCATCTTTGACGACTGTCACATAGTCGATTGACGGAGCGTTTTCGGCAACCGTTTTCCAAATTGAATCGAACCAATTAACTTTGCTGTCGACGGGTATTCTGAAGTATATCTCGCCATTGTCGCCACCGTACGCATATTTTATATTAGACGTACGCACGCGACAGAACTCTTCGTTCGTCTTTCTAGAAAGTTCTTCGAACAGGGACTTCGCTTCTTCGTTGGTCTTGTCTTCTAGGCTTTCGAATTTGCTTACGAGAGAAGCGATATCTTCCCTTTTCGTATTCTCTCTGAACCATTCGAGAAAGCCAGAATGTCTGTTCAACAACTCATTCAGATTCTTCTCATAAGACGCTTCTTTGAACATCTCTATATAAGGATGGACGGAACCACATTCCAGAAGCTTGCCATCGTTGCGCAACATATATGGGGTATTCGATTTCAACATAGGTTCTTTCTTATTCTCGGTCAACGACTTGAATCTCTCGTCCTCGTCATTGCCGTACAGACCGAACGAGAATGCGACGCCATTGGGCAACAAAGTGTATCCATCGCACGACTTCGCCAACGCATCGAATATAACGTTCGATGTGGTATATGTTTCGGAATATCTGTCGTCTTTTTCGTCTTTCTTATCGTGACTCGTAGTCTTCAGCTTTTTGCCCTTTGAGAACGAGAACGTGATGAAACTGTCCTGCGCAAGGGCGTTGGCAAGTTCCTCTGACGTCGTTTCATTCGGTCTTTCGATGATATACGTATCTGGATTTGCATCGCCAAGATAATAACCGGATACGCGAAGGCCATTGTTCTCCACATACGACACAGCGTTGTCATACGCGTCTTTGTTGTCGTCTCTTTTCTTTTCGTTGTGCTCGTCGACGTTCGTGGCAAGAATGACGTACTCTTCGCCAAATTTGACGTCTATGTGTTTGGACAATTCGTAGAAAAAACGTTTTGCGTTGTCGATGACCATCTGCTCTGAAAGACGCTCCAACGAAAGCTGACGAGACTTCAGCTTCTTCGATAAATCCTTCAATTCGTCCAAATAACCGAGATTGCGCATCTCCTTGAACACGAGATTGCCGATGCCGAATTCTCCGTCTTTGGCGATTGATTCCTTACGCAAATCGTATAGGTCTTCGATGAAGTCGTAAATCTCTTCGTAAAGGTCATCTTCTTGCGTCGACTGCTTCGATTCATATAAAGACAACGGTATATTTCGTTCTTTGACGAAGTCGATGATTTTTTTCTTCATATCGTCTGGGATGACACCCAATGACTTAAACTCGGAATTGTGTATGATGTCGTAAGCGGACCAATTCTTGCTTTCGTTTTTCTTAAGTCTGCGGTCTGAAATGAAGAAACCAGTAGGCTTTGCGAGATTCGTGCCTTTCAACTCTCCCAAAGAAAACGACAAAAAATCATCTATGTCTTTATACTTTTCGACTTGGGAAGTACCATGAATGAAAATCGGATACACGTCTTTCAGAGAAAAGTCTTTGTCTTCGAAGTCTTCCGCATCATACGCGGGGTCGAGTATGATTACTGGACGACGCTTCGCAGGCGGGTCGTATTTATGGTCGTTCGGTACCTTGCAAATCAATAATTCGAAGGGCTTTAATACATAGTCTTTCATCTGTTCACCCCACTTAGTTACCAGTCGGCCTCGTCCTCTACGCTCGCGAACGAATCGTCATCTGGTTCTTCGATTGAATCGTTTCTGCGAAGCGATTCCATATATGCGATGTTCAATTGACGACGATATGACTCTTCGTCAGAATACGACTCTTTGAGCGACTTCAAAGATTCGACGAATTTAATCAACTCGTCGTCGGTCATCGATTTAACCTTCTCGACAATCTTCGAATATCTCTTTTCGTTTTTATCAATCATAACGTCACCTCTACTCTAGCATAAATTATATAAGCACGTTTCTTGCGTGTCAAGCGACTTCGATGATTTTTGGCGTATAGTCGTCAATCCACCCGTCTTGGACATAGTGATGTTGATATTTGCCCAAGGCCTTACCTAACGGGCTTGACTTATATTTGTCGTCGCTTCTCGTCGTCACCACACCGAAGTCATAGACATACTTACCTTCGTAACCGTCTTCGTTGATGTCTGAACCGTAAGTATCTGCTACTTTATCGAGAGGTGCATAGATATAGTATATCACGTGTCCACCGTAGTCGTCAAGATAACTGTCCAATTCCCATTTACCTCTGAGCACACCGCTTTGCGCGAGCTGTGCATAGTAACCACGCTCCCAGGCCGCATCGACCATCTCACGATGAATCAACTCATCTGCATCACACACGAAGAATCTCTTCAGTTTTCTGTCATACAATATACGTAAAGCTTTTTCTGATGAGCGTAGCATATTCGCCACTTCGTAAGGACTTTCCGTCGTGAATATCTCTTTATCATCATCCACGTACTCTTCTTTCAAAGACTCATGGGCGTCTCTGACATACTTTATACCGTTTTTCTCACAATACTGTATGGCATATTCGTTGTTTGTGTGCACAGTAAGTCTTACGCAACCAGCGAAAGCACGCATGCCAATCGAAGTTACACTATTTGGAATTGTAATAGATGTTAAGGAGTCGCAACGAGAGAAAGCATCATCACCGATTGAAGTTACACTATTAGGTATCGTAATCGACGTTAAGGATTTGCAACCAGCGAAAGCACCTATGCCAATTTCCGTTACACTATCAGAAATCGTTATGGAAGTTAAGGATTCACAGTCATAAAAAGCGGCCCCGCCAATTTCCGTTACACTTTTTGGAATTGTTATTGACGTTAAGGAGGCACACCCAAAAAAAGCACTTTCGCCAATTCTCGTTATGCCACTAGGTATCATAATTGACTTTAAGGATGTGCAACCAGCGAAAACGGCTCTGCCAATTTCCGTTACACTGTCTGATACTGTAATTGACTCTAAAGACCTACAGGCAAAGAAAGCATCTTCGCCAATCGAAGTGACACTATTTGGAATCGTGATTGACTTTAAGGCCCCGCAGTCACGAAAAGCATTTTTGCCAATTCTCGTTATGTCGTCTGGTATTGCTACTGACTTTAAGTAGGCACACCCAAAAAAAGCAAGGTCGCCGATTTTCGTGACACTGTTAGGAATCGTTACCGACTTTAATGATGTTGATGCTTTGACAATCTCGGTACCATCGTCGCTTAAAGCAAGTCCATTTACGACTTTGGGTCTTTTTATAACCAACTTTGCATTAATTAAGTCAATCGGCAACGAGTTGAGTTCAGAATAATCTCGATAGTCTTTTTGATTGAACAACTCGAAATTTGTCTCTTTCAAGTATTCATTATCGTTCAAGAATTCATTGACATTAATCGTTCTTGGATATAACGCCAAGGCGTATTCTCCGTAAAACGTAGACGGGTCTAGAAAGTAGAAGAATCTCACCCCCTTTTTCGTATAATTGTTCCAGTGCTTCTTAGCATCTTTCGCGCTTGGATTATATTCAGGATGCCCTGCATGACCATATCTTCCAGTAGTGCACCAACCCGTGTTTATACCCAAATCCATCGAGGCTACGTAATCCAAAGGCTCGTATACTAAGTATCCATTCTTTTCGCCCAAAAAGTTATATTTGCCACGAACCTCGCGGGTCTTGCCCGACATCACGCGTTTTTTCTGAGCGTCTTTTTTGTCATCGTATAACGACAACAGCAAATCGTCCAATTGCTTTTTGTCGTACTTTAAGTATTGACCATAATCGACGGAAAGACCTTTGTTGAGCAGACGTTGTTTGGCCTTCTCGAAGTTTTTCGCAGTATCTTCGCCGAACTTGGCGATGAAATCCGTCTTCGCAGATTCGTCCAATGCGCTTTCCCTAATCAAAGACTCGTCCAAAGGGTGCTCTGTCGACGCAAGAGCGTACTCTATTCTGTCGCGAAGTTCGAAGTACTTGTCTTCCCATTTTGAAAGTTCGTCGTCCAACTTCTCTCTGTCTATGTCTGGGATATCCGTCTGAACGGGCTTCTTAACCCAACCGTTTTCGATTGAATAGATGCCATTGCTTACGCCTTGGGGCTCGTCCATTTCCACGTAAATCTCCGCAGGAATGCCTTTTATCTTTATTTCGTAGTTCTTGTTGAAGATAGAACGATACGCGGAATAAAGCAGAGGATACAACTCGTCTGGACACTCTAGACCTTCGCTGTCCGCTATTAAGTGAATGTCCAAGTCGCTGTCTTTCGTATAGTTGTAGTTGACGTTTGAGCCGATGAGAACGATGTCCTTGAGATTGAACTTGATTCCGTCCGCCTTCAACTCATCGACGAACGCATTTGCGATTTCAACAACTTTGTCTTTTACGTCTTGTCTCAATTCGTCGCCGTCGAATAACTTCTGATTCAGTTCGTCATGCTTCTCGATGTCCTCTTCGATATCGACGGCCAAAGCGTCGTGCAGTTTTGTGAAGTTGCCGACTCTGTTATTCAATTCCTTCTTTATATACGCCTTGTCCTCTTTCGAGATATCCGCAACGTATTCACCGTAATCGATGAAATCCTGTATCGACAAATCGTATGTGAATTTACCTTCCGCTTTGCCGAATCTAAAAATGGTGGGCTTCTTCAATTTATATCTCTTTAGTTGTTCGGCGTCATCGAAGATTACCGTATCAGGCTCGGCTTCATAACGCTTTACGTTCGTCGTGCCTACAGCGAAAAGAGGGAAGAACTGAGTTAAGTCCTCCTCGTCTTTCTCTTCTTCGTCGACAAACGTCTCCACAAGAATGACCGGTCTGCCGAATTTTGCTTCTTCTGGGTCATTTAGATGCTCGTTTGGGACTTGTATTTTCCACATTTGCCATTCCTTGGGGAACGGCTTCTCTTTCAATATGTTCTCTTCGTCAGGCATATATCCAACTCCCGTCCTTCAAGGAATCTCTTGCGTAATCGCGAGCCTTTATCATTTTCGCGTAACTGAGAAGGAACGCATCGTCCGAATTGGGTTCACTTTTGGACTCGAACATCTTCTTTGCTTCCGACTCCAACTGAGCGATTCTTTCGTCAAGTTCGCTCTCGCTCAACGCGTCGATTTGCTTTCTCAATTCCTTTTTGCTCATTTTCATGTCCACCTTCTCGCTTATTATAGCACGCATACACGAAGAATGCATCAACGATTTCGCACAGCGATGCTTTTCGAGAAGATTATAAGACGCGTTATGCGCTTTGTCAAGAGACAGAGATTCGTACATCTGCTTAAGATTGTCTTTCGTGTCCTCACTCAAATCGAACGCATTGAAAACGTCGTTGACGGTTACTGAACCGCGTTCGAGGTCTGTGAATATTCTTTGCGTGATTTCGTTCAATATATCTGGAGAATAGCGAGAGAATTCCAGCAACGCGTCTGGGAAGTCTTTGTGATAAGACCAAAGTTCTTCGCCATCGTCTTCGTTCGCTATGAGATAGAACCCAGAATCGAAATTCGACTTATCGAGAGCGGCTGCTTTGCCCTTCTCCCAGTTTTTCAGTTCGTCCCAATTCGATATCTGAGGAACATCGCCTGCCCACTCCTCTTCATAGTCATAACCGGTCAACTTCTTATACTGTTCTGCAGACATCTTACCGTCGGTGACCGCTTCCCATTCGAGATATTCATCGGGTATGGACCAGTCAAGGTCCTTGACGAAGTCGTCGACGTTGTTATACAGAATAAGCGTGCCTTCTTTATAATTATAAGCACTGTCGTTTAGATAATGTCTGATGAAGTTGAAGTCGACTTTGCCTTCCGCTATGAGAATTTGTATCTCGTGCTCAGGATTTAATACTGCGTACCATGCTTCGCGCTCTTTGCCGTCAATCAAGCCCGCGACCTGCTTCACGAAAGGCGCATCGGGAATATACGTAATAGCAATATCGGCGTCGTTGAAAATCTCGTAATGTTTCCTGTCTGGATATATGGCTAGTGCGTACTTTCTTCCGTTCTTTCTGTTGATGAAGAAATAGAAGAGTATACCGCTTTCGTGATAACCGTCCCAATGCTCTCTTCCGTTTTTGCCGTTTTCCCAACGCTTAGAGCCAGAGATGCACCACTTCGTTCCTTTACCGTACTTTACGGAAGCCTCATAATTCGTTATTTCGTAAACGAGCCAATCGTCGTTCTCGTAGACAAGTTCTGCGCCTTCGTCCTCTTTACGGGCGACTTCTGCCTTCTCGTCGTCCTTTTTCTGCAACGATGAGACAAGCGATGCGAATTCGCTGAACGGCTTCTTCATCCATGAGTATATGTCACGCTGTTCGCCCTTCAATGAGTTCTTGTACTTATTGAACACGTCGACCGCTTCCTTCGCGTAAACACCGGAAGCCCAATCGCTGTATTTCATCGATTTATATCCGTCAGATATCCACTTCAAAAATCTTTCGGTATCAGCTTTCGCTTCCGTTAGCGACTCGTTCATATCGATATGAAAATCGTTCTTCAATATATCCTTTATCTCATCTTCATCGTTTTTTAAGAACCAGAGATAGTCGAGCCAGTTTACACCTGCTTCTGCCGCGTCTCTTATATTTGCTTCTGTTATGTCGTCATAAAAATCGAAGTACTCGTTGAAATCATAACCCATTGCGTCTGGTATTTGAGGGTAACCATCGGGAAGAGTTGGGACATTTGGTATACCAGCCACTTTGCAGTCCTCTTGATTGAAAATCATTTCAGCGTGATTGCCAATAACGCCTACTGCGTGACGCATGTACTTGGAATCGTCTCTCGGTATGAAGAACAGAAAATACTCTATTCCCAAATTGTCTCTATAAGAATCCCAGTCATCTTCATCGGTTATACACCAAGTGGTGTTGCGACCATATTTTCTGCTTGCTTCGTACGACGTTATCTTATATACGTACCAAACATCGCTCTCCGCGACTCTCTCTGCACCTGAATTCTCTTTGTCTATGAGTTCTTTTTTCTCTTCGCTCTTTCGTACGTAGTTAGTCAAAAAGTAGAAGAACTCGGACGGGTCTCTCTTCATCCAGTAGTAATAATCGGTCTCTTTTCCGGAGTTGTCTTTTCTATATGATTGAAACAGCGCAAGACAATCATTTGCACTGCGCATATATTCAGAAACATCTATGTCCGAATCTGACCATCCACGCCCGACTTTCTGATATGCATCGTCTAGCCATTTTTTGAAGTTCTCGTCATCCTGTTTCGATTCCGTTAGCGATTCTCTGAATGTACTCAACGTTTTCTCTACGAATCTATTGTTCACATCATCGTACTGATAGAGTTTAATGCCCTCCAATTTACTGAGCAGTTCTTTATAGGAAACCTCGTTTCTGTCCATGTAATGCAAAAGCTTATGAAGCAATTCCCTGTCTTTCCAGTCTTTCGATTTTATGAACCAAATGTTCTTGTATGAGTTGTCTTTCAAACCATTTTCGTATGCATCGCTCAAATGATGTACACTAAGTTCCTTGGTGTCTATGATACCTTCGAAATTGTTGTCTTTCGCAATCTTTACTATGTTATTTTTTAGTTTTTTATTTTGATATTTCTGCTTGTTGGGCACTCCACTTGAACCTTCGTTTACGTTGTCGCTGTTCGTCGGCTCTTTATTTGTAATTGCCTTTATCTGATTTGCATCGAATGCAATATACGACATGTCTCCACTTATCATGTCGCTGGCCTCGAAATTGTTCTGATAATATATACCGTCATAGCCTCTGTTCTTCAACAATCTTCTTAGAAGTCTTGATTCGTCAGAGTTGTATTTATCCGCAAACGAATCGCACTCTGCGGCCTCCGCATCAGACGTAATATCGGTTTCTTTGCCTGTGCCTAGAGACCTTCCATTAAAGAAAAGCACTTTGTTTATTTCCTTTAATTCATCTTCTGTCATGTCGAAATCGAATATGCTTCCATATTTATCGAACGACTGACTCCACCACCAAAATAGAACAGAGTACGGGCCTGTTTCGCCAAAATCGTACATATATGCAGGATTCTTTATATTCAAATAATAAGAATAAACTTTGCCTGCATCAAATGGAAATTCATTTGCAATAGCTTGAGCCTGCGCTTTCGTCCCAAAATGAAAGCCTATATCGCCACGCGCGAATTTATCGAAGTTCTTATCGGTGCCGTGATACACAACAAGCAATTTTCCGTTGTTATCGCGAATACTGCTGTCTTTGAAAAACGCAATTTGCTCCTTACTTAAGACATTACCTTCGTTGTCTGTTTCTTGTAAATCTTCGTTTATATTGTCACTGCTTGTAGGATTTATATTGTCGACGCTCTTTATAGCGTTCGGTAAAAACACCTCAATCTCAGTACGACGATTCTCTATGTCTTCATCACTGAGCACTATTATACCATCGTAACCGGACATCTCTGCCAACTCATCGAATCTCTTGTGTTCTCCCATTATCTTCTCATAATACATCTCAACGAGATACCAGTCTCCAAACGGATGATACATGCTGTCGTAGAGAGCAGAATCGAATGCTCCGGTTGTATCGACTAGAATAGTAGATATGACGTCGGCATCGAGCGACGAATCGTTGTGATGAAGAATCACTGGGTTCTCTAGATTCAAGTACACGACTTTGTATTTGTCGCCATGCGAAAATATGTTTTCGGAACTCGTCGAAAAATACATGCCATCTCCAAACAGACCTATCTTCGCGAGGCCTCTGTTGAACGTATCGAACTCATACTTAGTCGAATGATAGCAAACGACAAGTTCTCCTTTTTTGTTACGAACTTTGCTGTTCTTGAAGAACTCAATCTGCTCTTTACTTAAAGGATTGCCTTCATTATCCGTTTCTTGCAAATCTTCTGTTATTTTTTCGGTATCCCAAAGTTTGTGTAAGGTATCCAAAATGAATTTATCCTGCTCTTCGTTGAAATGCCATCTAGTGTCTTTGTTCTTTTCGTACCACTCAAAAGGCGTGTTGTTGAATTCCTCACTCATCGCACACCAATCACAGCACATCTCTTCTAATGCGGATTCGGGCATCTTTGAGCAATCTAAACAACCATGAGGAGTTGGATTATCTCTAGAGAATCCTTCGATATCTTTAGGGTCTACCCAATGTTCACAGTGATGTTCGTTATTGATAACATGCTTAAAAGTAGCATCGTCAATCATCGCTTGTTCTTCTTTTGTGATATCCTCTTTATTTTTGGACATTAAAGAATAACCAGCATATAACTCGTTGAACTTGTCGCTGTCATGGTTTGGATAACTTCTACCTATCTTCTTGGCATATTTATTTACTCTATCGATATGGGCATGAGTTCTCTCATCAAATTTCTTCTGATAATCTTCTTTATTGCCCTTTTTTACTACCTTCTCATTTAGATGAAAATAGTTTTTAATCATCCTAACTAATTTATAACCAGTCCAATTACCAATATTTTCATCCCAGTGATAATCTTGACAAGCCCCCTCTCTTAAACTAAAAACTTTATAAAAATCGGGTTTATTATTTTTCCATATTTCAACTTTACAATAATCTTCAATATCTAAGTATTTGTCAATAATTTCTTCTAATTTTTTATATTGAATTTCATTGGGTTCATTAAATATTCTAACACAAGTATCTTCTTCGGCGTGAGTGTTAGAAAATTCAGGATACCCCATTTTTTCTAATCCCTCATCTTCCCCATGATATTCATCGAGAATTATTAGTGAACCGTCTTCTTTTACATACCCAGCCGTACCGAGTTGGAATTCGTTTGTTTCTATATATTCTTGTAAGCGTTTGAAATAATGAACTTGCTTCAATCTCTTTTCAGCTTCTGCTTTGGTATCGTAAGTACCTAGGTTCTTTCCTTTTTCAGACTGAACCTGCCATTTACTGCCTTTTTTGACTATTTTTTCTGTCAACGACTCATCCATTTCGCGCTCGAACTGATAAACGCGAACTGGCTCAGGCAATACTGAATACAAATCAGTTCTGTCGAAATCGTTGCCTAAGTCCGCAATCTTGAAGTCGCCGTAATCGTATACGTTTATCTCGAGGTTATAATCTATCACGTCATCATCAATTTCGTTCTTCGTATAGAAAAGATATCTGTCGATATAATACGCCGAAGCCGTAAGTTTCATATCGACTGCCTGGTCTTCGAGGTCCATATGAATGTAATTCGAACCATCACCAACCACCCACATGCCAGAATCCTTCAGGTGAAGCAGCCTCAATATACCATAATAGTTACGTTGAGCGTACGCAACCAAATAGTTCTTGCACTCATATACCGAATCGAAATACACGGCATCATAGTCTTCCGAGAACAAACAATGCGTGCTTTCGTTTATCTTATTGTAAGAATTATAGAACTTCGTACCGTCGTTCGTGGTATAGCCCCAATTTATCTCTTTATATTCTTTCTTCAGAGAGTCTATCAAAGCGGTCGCTATGCCTTTGCGACGTTCCGATTCCTTGACTTCAATCATCTGTATATACGCGGTATCCTCTTCGTCGTCAGCAACGGAGTACTGAAGATAGCCGAGAATGTTCTCTCGTATGATTCTGTCGTGTTCGTCCATCCAGTCATCGCCAACGTAGGCAATCTTCATGTAGTCGGATTGACCTGAATAACCACCAGTGCACTCTGTCCAGATGTTGTACTCACGACCTGCTTTGTCCTTCTTCGATTCTTTGCTCGATTCTTCAATATTCTTGCCGTTCGCATCTTCGAAAACCCTACCAAACGCGAACGTTCTTTTTAATTTTTCTATAATCTCGTCTGTCGTGTTCTCGTCGAAACGATACGACACGTAATCCGATTTGTCGGTCAGAAAACAATAGACGGCAGATTTATATTTCTGCACTTCGTCCAAATACTCTTCGATTACCTCGTATTGAGCGTCCGTCGGCTTCTTAAGCGCAACCAGCTTCGCACGAGGTTCTACGTACGTTCTTCCTTCGTTGAGCGTTATGATTCCCAAATCAGACTCGACGTAGTCCATGATGCGTCTATCGTCGTCAAGTTCGTATATTTCGTAATCGACGTCTTCGTCGTCTGGATACTCATCTCTCAAATCCTGCGCCAACGAATCGAATATGAGATGGAAGAACGTGAAATGCGTCGCGTCTCCGTCTAGATTCACGGACGTCAGGTCGTAGACGTCGCCATTCGGCAACACTATCGATGGGCCAACTCCCAATCTTTCTGGACAGTTCAAAGACTGCGCGTATTCCTCTACGTCATCCAATGTAAACGACAAAAAACTCTTGACATCAACCATAATCAATGAATTTAGCAAAGAAGCGCGCTTCTCAAACGTGCTCTTTCATGAACCACAAAAACCAATAATCGAACGTGCCTTTCAACAAGGCAATATCGTATTCGCGTCTGATTTCGTCTCTGACGCGTTTCCCTTCAGCGATTAACGACTTAAGCGTCAGCATGCGTCTTGTGTCAGGCCAAGAGCCCCCATAATATTTGACATCGTTCCAGCATCTGCACAAAGAAGCGTACTCAGACGATACAAGCGACAACGCATCATCAATAGCAGTCTTAAATACGCGATATTCTGCACGTAACGTTTTTACGTCGTCGTCCTCGACTTCGCCCATCTCAATGACGAAATCGTTTCGTCGTAGAACGAACGAATCGTATTCATCGATGATGTTTTCGAGCGAGAACTTCATGAGTACATTATAGAGCTGAAACCGTCTTAATTCAATATTTTTCGATTTTATTTATTTTTGCGTCAAACCATTTAATCGTTGTATTATATATTTAAAGAAAATACTATTTAAATAAATTAAAAGCATTTTCAAAAAACACTTTCATAATTCAAAAAACAAACGCCAAAAAACGTTATAGAGACGAAAAGAAAAGACCTCTATTCAGAGGTCGTTTTTCTTTATATCGACTGAACGTTGTCTATAGCGAATTCCTGTAGAACGTACTTATCTTCTCCAGGCTCGAAATTCACGTATACGACGCATGTTCCGTTACGTTCGTCTATTGACTGAAGAGTCCCTTCTTTACCGTCCCATATCGAGTCGGTATTGACGATTACGACTGCGTTACCTACTCCCATAATCAATCACCGAACTTGCGTGCGTACTCTTGTTCTTGCTTCGCGTATTCGACGAATGCTTCGTAAGCAAGAGGCTCGCATCTGTCTTCGTACCAGCTTTCCATTTCGTCGAAGATGTTGTCAAGAGCGTCGAGGTCTTTCATCATGCTCCAGACGTCGTTGTCTTTGCCATCAAGTTCGACCATGTATTCTTTGCTGAAATACTCTCTGATTCCGTCAACGAAGATTTCAAACGGAACGTCATAAGTCCAATAATTGTCTTTGAAGTTCTCGTATTCGAACGAGTATACTACTTTGAATCCGCTTTTCATCGAATTACTCCTCTTCTTCAAGTTCCTTATCGAGGTCGACACGAGGGCTGACGCGCTCCTTCTTCACATCGACGATTGGTTCGAGACCGAGTTTCTTATCCCACTGATGTGCTCGTGCCAAGACTTTGTCGCTGACATTGTAGAGACCGTCGTCGTGATACGCTTTGTAGAGTTTGACGAACAGGTCTTCGAGGTCCTGATAGTCTTCCTTCGTCTCGAAATCTTCGATTGCGCCTTGTCTGTCTTCTCCGTCGGGCCAGATATAGAGCCAGGAGCCATAGTAGGCTTCTTCGTTGTTCATGCCTGAAATAATTTCATTGAGTTGCCATGCAAGCACGCCATAAGGAATCTTGCGAGCTTCCTCTTTGAGTTTTGTATCTTTACCGAAGACGATGACTTTATCTTTCTTCGAAGATTTGTCTTTGCGATTAGAACGTTTAACGGATTCTTTGCACTCTTCGTTTATTCTTTCGAACTTAAGTTTGTGCCCGACAATCTTCTCCAAATCGTTGAACGACGTAAAGTCGCCAAAGCCTTCGTCACCATCGTCTTCAAGCCCTAATTTTTTAGCATCTTCAAGGGAGATATCTGCTTTAAACTTATTTCTGTTGGTTTTATCGTTATAGACGATTATAGCGAACCACGGCGCATCTTTCACATCATTGTTATAGTCCCATTCAATTTCCCACTTATCGTTTTTTGACTTGCCCTCTTCTAAGTTCTCGTCGTCGATTACTTCATCGGCATCATCGATATCGCTTTTTGGAATACCAAAGGCTTTTGCGATTTGACTCAATTCTGTTTCTGTAACGTCTGCTCTCGGCTTTCCGTCTTTATCGAAGAAATAATAGCACATTACTTCTTCATCATCGTTTCTGTTTCCTGATTTATTCCAGAAAGCATAGGAAACATTGGAGCCATAAACATCGCCATATTCAGCTAATTTAAGTCCTAATTCTTCCGCTTTCTTTACTGCGTTATTGTAATTGCTGAAGGCTAAAATTTCTTTATCTTCGTTGCCCAATAAAGTATAGCCTTCTTTCACCTTCTTAGACCCTTTAATGAATTGTCTTTCGTTCTTCATGGTTTCTTTCAAATCATCCTTTATGATTTCGTCTTTGTCGTTAAAATCAGTCGCCTCAACGTCGCCAATGAATTTGCGAATTTCCTGCTTTGCTTCTGCGAGCGTGTCGTAATACTCGTACCAGTCGACAATGAGATATTTACCGTCTCTCGTTTTGACGATTTCGTAGCCTTCGTAGTTTATGCTTTCCATGATATTGACCTCAATCAAATAATTTAGCGTAGTCGAAAATCAGTCGTAGTTCTCCCTGCGATAGTCTTTGCGGTGCTTTTCGCCCTTATGCTTTTTGCTCTCGATTACGTGAGCGTGAGTGGTCATGATGTGATGAAGATGGACTTCGTTTCTCATCTTGACGTCAGACACATTCAAGTGCACGACGATTTTACCGCTTTGCGTCTTTTCGATTTTCTTCGTTCTCTTTTTCATGGTTACATTTTAATGCTTACGAAACTTTCTGTCAATCACAAATCGATATCGTACATCTTTTTTATATCGGCTTTCGTAAGCCAACCGTGAAACAGCGCGTCCTTCGCGAACTTATAATTATTCGCATACGTGCGAGCTTTGCCCTTATCGATGACGAAGTTTCCATTTCTGAACTGTTTGAGATGATATTCGGTTCTCATCCACAGAAGGGAGTGATTTATGCCCGAATTCGCCCACGTGGAAGGAGCTTTCTCGTCTCTGTTCTGAAACTGCGTGCATTTGATGCCGTGAATCGTATCGAACGACAAGTCTCTGTATTTATATCTGAGAAGATTGGAGAATATGGTGTCCTCATAACCTTCTCCGTTTTGAGGGTCTATGTCGACCATCGGCTCCCTCTGATATACGTATCTGCTTATCGCGCAGAGATTGAGTTGGGCCGCATCGTACTGAAGGAAGACGAATCCGTTCGGATGCAGATTCAACTCGTCCATGTAGGCTTGCGCTATCAACGGCCCAATCGTCTCCACGATGCAGTCGTCGTCCATCATGATGAGATAGTCGAAATTCGTTTTCAGAAACGCCTCACGAAGTTTCTTGCGTGCGTTGAGTATGCCGAGTTTCTGGAATTTACGAACATCGACGTTTTTCACAAAGTTCGGTACTTCGTAGTCCTTCCAGTTCTGAGCGATTATCAGCCAATTTACGTCGCCGAATAAATCGTTAATCTGCTTGAACAGTCTATCAAGTCTCTCGATTCTCAAAGAACGGGCTGGTTCTGCATCTGGTATATACGACACGACGCCAAACACTTTGCTCAGTTCCCTTGCTTTTCCCTCTTCTTTGTTCAAGAAGTATTCTATTCTGTCCACGTCGTTCTCTCTGCCGTTGATGTTGTCTATGTCGGTCGTACAGTCGTTTATGCACACGAAATGCGATTCGACAGCGTTCGAATTGATGTTCAAGCCATTTAGATGCCTGTATAGTTCCCACGCTATTGGATGACGCGCAACCTTTCCCTTTTTGTACAACTCCTTCACTTCACGTATGCCTTTGAAGAACGATTTCGTGTCGAAGACCTTGAATGCGAACGGTTCATACCATGTCTTGATTAAATACCCTTCCGATGAAGTGGGATTGCTTCCGAACAGCAAAGACGTATCCGATTGGGCATCGACGATTCTGTCAATCGCCCTCTCGCTGTAGAAGACGTCGCCGAAAAGATAGCAACATGATTCGCCGAAATCGTGAAACGCGTCGAGCCACCAGCCCTTCATATTCGTCCACGACTTGTCTTGGCTGAAGTCGTTTTTTCTGTCCTCTACGCGTGTTACCCCACACGAATCGAACGCAGGGTTGTTGCTCGTTATCACAATGTCTTCTATCCCACGCTCTCTGAGAAGGCGAATCGTTCTGTCTACGATTCTCTCGCCTCTGACTTTCGCGAATTGCTTTGGGGTCGCGAAGTTTTTGTATTGTCCCCCACACATTATGACATACTTCATGCATTGATTCCTTTCTTCAGATAACTACTCGAAACGTTGGGCGTCCTATCGACGTACACGACCGCACAGTCGAGATAATCGAACTTGCCAATCCAATCGCTTCCCATCACGAATACGTCGATGCCGTATTTGCGTATGTCGTCCGCTTTCTGCTCCCACGACGTCTCTGGGATTATCTCGTCTACGTACTTTATCGCCTCCAGAAGCCTCTTACGTTCGTCGTACTTCAAAAACGACTTCTTCCCTTTCAGCTCGTTGAACTCGTCAGTCGATAGACCCACGATTAGATAATCTCCAAGTTCCTTCGCCCTACGAAGAAGATTGATGTGCCCGTAATGCAGTGTGTCGAATGTTCCATAGGTGATTACTTTCGTCATACTTTAAATTTAGTAGTCGATACAAGAGATGCGAAAACTGTTGACGTTCATCCCAATATGCGATATAATGTATACACAATCGAAAAAGGAGAACGACCATGAAGAGATACGAAGTCTACATCTACAAAGGATTCCACTGCTGGTTACGCAGTGAGACGGACGACCTTCAAACCGCGCTCAACAATGCAGTTGAGATTGAAAAAAGCTCAAACGAAGACTTCGAGGGTACGGCTATCTATGACAATAAGTCCGAACGCTGGTTCAATCGTCACGAGCGTGGCACTGCGAGGTAAGTAAGAACATGAACACATACAAAGTATCGCTGTGGTGCGGGAGAGGATACTATCTCAACGAACCAGTCATCGTCGATGCCGAAGACGATGAGGAAGCATTGGTCAAAGCGAGCATCGCAGACAGAAACTGCTACAAGGTCTGTACGAACGGCCTGCTTGACTTCATGAACGACGAACTCGAAAACGACGAGAGATACATCTATCTAGATAGAAGTTGCTACGATGCGTATAACTGCTATCTGCTAATCGAAAACGCGAGAGTCGAGAAACTGTCTTAAAACAAAAGGGAGATGCTACTCTCCCTTTTTATTTATTTACTTATCGTTTTCGATTAAGCCAATGCGATTGTATGTTCGACGATGTCTGCTCCACCAATTAACAATATCGCGTTGTTCTCTATCGTCGACGCACCGAGGATGATGTCGTTACCCTCTATGATGTCGGGTTGAACGGGTGTGGGCTGAGAACCTTCTTCGACCCCCGACTGCATGTTCGTGATGAACGACAGAATGTGTTCTACGTAAGATTTTCTTTTCATTTGTAGGTCTCCTTTAAATTTATTCGCCTTTCAGATTGTAATATGAGATGAAGGTATTTCCATCTTCGGAAAGGAAGCCGTAGTAAGCGGAACAAGTCGGCAAACAAATCTTTGTATTGTCTGTAACTTCTTCTTGGCTGTCGACGACTGTGAAAGCACGAGATTCATAAGTAGAACCAGAACCTTTTATAAGATGCCAAATAGGTTGTCCATCTTGTTGTTGACCCAATTGCAGTCTAAAAGTATATTGCATCGAAGGATAGCCGATGCTAGCATTTAGTCGAGGAAATGATGATGCTTCAACTGGTTCAGCAGTTAATAGATTAAGATTTATTACTTCAGCCGCTTCTTCTATTGCTTCCAAATCAAACTCACATTTGTGATAGTAATCGACGCCGTCAATCGTGATGACAGGAACGGGTCCAACAGGTCCCTGTTCTTCGCTCCTCGAAGGTCTCATATTTGATATAAACGCGGTTATGTTTTCTACATAAGTAGTATGCATTAAAATATCTCCTTTATTCGTTTCAATCAATTTAGCAACGAGTGGAAAGAGCTGAAAACAAAGAAAAAGTCTCAGTCTTAAGACTGAGACGTAGAGGATGAAGGATGAAGATTAAGCAGTTTCTTCAACCCAAGTCAAAGTTCCGTTAACAGCTTTGAGAACGTAGGTTTTGGAAGATGCATCAGTTGGAAGCACAGGGCACGTTTTACACCAAGGCAGCCCATTAAGCCACGCAGAGATGTAAGGCAGTGCAGAGGTCTTATCTACATCTGTACGAGCACCAGCTATCATACCATCGTTATCTGCTATAATACTTGTGATATAGACGGTAAAGCGAGCCAAGCCACCGTGGTCATCAAAGTTGTACAAACAATTTTCGTTGATAAACTTATTACCATAAGTAGCAACTATTTCCGAAGGTGTCTTAAACGAAAGAATATCTCCATCGTATACAGGTATATAATTACTGCTTCCACCGGCTTCTCCAAGTTCGTAGCCGCCAGCGACCGCAACTTTCAACACTTTGCCGGCGTCTTCTGATGTTGCTTCAGGTATGCGTGCATCTTGTATCTCATACTCAACATCATTCTTTTTTACTTTGTTTACGAAATCTGACATAGCAATCAAAAACCTCCTAAGATTTCATATTCACTCAGGAAGTTATATCAGGGTCACCCCCCCCCCCTCACGTCTCATGAGAAGGAAAACGACCTTGAGTGCTCGCTTAATTTAGCAAAGAAAAAGCGTACATCAGTACGCTTTGTATCTAATCACCTCATCTATGCCGTACTTGCTTTTGAAGTAATCAATCTCCTTCATGCAACCACTCAATGTGCCAATATATGACGATTCAACTTCGTTTCCCTCTTGGTCTTCGACGATGATGCACCAAGAACGAACGTGTCTGTCGTACCCATACGTGATTCGCGTTGGCTTCGAATCATAGGCTTTTTCGGGTTCGTCGAATACTATTTTCATTGCTGGTCCTCCTTATTCGATTACGATTTCACGACATTGCGATTTATAGTAGTCGTATTCTCGTTGATTGAGCCAGAACCAGCCCATATCGTCTGTACCGAAGTCCCTATCGTCTTCAGTGATATACGAACCACCGTCGATGAGATGAACTGGATGCTTGCCCTTCGTCTTGACGTCGTAGATATGCATCTTCGTGGGCTCGAAGTCTGCCCCAATGAATTTAATGCTCATACGTAACTATTTCCCGTAGACTTCTTGGAACAACTTTTGATAGAGTGCTTCAGCTTCGTCAAGGCGTTCTTTGAGAACGGTGGGTTTTTCGTAAGCGCCTTCGCTTCCACGAACAGTCTCATCCAAATGCATAACATAATTGCCGACTAACTGAATGAGAAGTAATAATTCTTTGTTGCTGAGTTCATTAATGTTCATACAATTCTACCTCTTTGCTTATATTATAGTGCGTAAGAGACGAGACGTCAACTATCAATTCACCTCTGAATAATCATCCTCTTTCAGTTCGTATTTGCACAATTTCTTCAGACGCTTCATTTCCGTTTTGGAGTTCGCTATTAGATATAGATATCGATTCTTCGAGAATCTCTTCACCGGAATCCAACCACGCTCTTTGGCCATTTCCTTCGTGATGTTGACGCCACACTGTCTAGGATGTCTTAACCTACCGTCTTTGTCGAGAAAGAACGTCGCTTGACCAGTCTTCCCTATATAATAAAAGTGCGTAGCTTGATATACGATTCCCTTATGACCTTGCGTAGAGTCCGAAAAAGAAATAACTGCCTTTATTCTGGGCAAATCTGTCTTAAGCAACTTCAAACATCTGGATATGAAATACGACTCCGTATTCTTTGGGGTACCGTCTAGCACATGAAGACGATGCAGTTCTATGACGCTGTCTTTATACTCTTCGCCAAACACGGATGCCCGTACGTTCTCAGAACACGGGGTTGCAAAAGCAAGCGCACCAATCAGATTCCCCTCTTTGTCGAATAAACCGTAACAGGGAGAAGGGCCGTTATGACAACCGTGGGAATAATGATTCTTTATGATGTATTCTTTCGCTTGTTTAGCTGGAATTCTTTTAACCTCGTAATCAATCATTTTTAGCCTCGTAATCAATCATCGTTTAATTATTATACAATATTCTTTTCAAACATTCGTAAGTGAACAAGTCTGTGAGATTATAACAATCGAGCATATTGTTGTCGAGAAAGTAAGAACGATTCTTAGACAACTGCTCAGGCGCAATCGACATGAATTCATTCATCATGCGAACGATGCCGTGAACGCACATATCGACTGGCAACGAACCACAATTCTTGGTGAACGACGGGGCATCGTAATCGAAGCCTTGAACGTCATGTGCGCCAAACAATCGCTCAATCACAGACGAAGTAAGTTGAATGAAGAACGGGATTCTAACCACTTTATATCCCGCTTTCGTATAGAGCTTTTCGCTCTCGCTGTCACGTTCAATCTGATGTTTGCTTTGATAGTGAGGAAGACCGTCGAACTCGACAATCAACTTCAAAGATTCGCTTTTGTAGTCAGGTCTCTTTCTGCTGATGCTCTTATCGCTTCCACCAAACGGCTTATCGTGTATGAAGTCGTCTACGTTCGGAAATATGCGCTTAAGATACACATCTAATCCAGTGCGTTCGATTCCCGTGTCTACGTCGACACCTGCGCGTTCTGCGTCTTCTGTTGTTTCTCTCAAATAACCTAGTTTCATAGTTTCATTATACAGTCGTTTTGAATCTACGTCAATATGCAAAAAAAAGAGACTCCGAAGAGTCTCTTTTGTCGTTAGTCGAGCCTGAATTAGGCGCCAACTTCGGCGGTCGGGACCACCTGGTTGGCTTCGGCGTTCTTGACGTCGACAACTTCGCCAGCAACCAAGAGAGCGGTGTTGAGAAGTTTTAAATCGTACAACGTCATCCAGCCTTGGCTGTTACCACCGTCAGCGAAGTTGAGCAACGCGGTCGGGGTGATGACCATGTAGGGAGCGAAGACGGCCGCAGAGGTCATGAGGTCGTCGCCGTTGAAGCCGCAGAACCACTTGCCGGGTTCGAGGATGGGGCTGACGAAGACTTTGAGACCGTTGAGGGTACCAGCGAAGTAGGGACCATTGCGGACTGCGGAAGCGGCAGCCTTCCAACCACGCATCAAAGCGAGCATGGGCTTGACGTTGGAGGCGCACACCATGTAGTTGGCGTGATAGCGTTGAGTTCTGTCGAAGATGATTCTGGAAGCCTGTTCGATGGTTTCAGAGAAAGCTTCGTAGTGCTGTTCCATGGAGATTCCGACAGGGACTCTCTTGTTGAACACGAGCGTTTCGTCTTTCGGAGCGGCGCCAGCGAGCAACTTGACGATTTCGGTGTCGATTTCGTAAGAGAGTTCAGCGACTGCTTGCTTCGCGAGGACGTCACCGAGGTCGAGGCCCATTTCGGTCTTGGCTTGGAAAGCGGCCATCTGGTCGAAGTAGATAGCGATACGACGCGGTTTGGCTTCGAGGGCGATGCCTTCGACTTTCATGCCAAGGGTCGGGAGGTCGTTTGCGGGGATGCGGACTTGGTCATAGAGATATTTGACCTTGACGATGCCGGAAGCACCGGTGATTTTGACTTCGCCAGTGGCTGCGTCGACGACTTCGATGGAAGCACCGGATTCGGCACCAACGAGTTCGGGAGCGTAGGCAGCGGAGATAGGAGTCCAAGCGAGGAAAGCTTTGCCTTCTTCACCGACTTCGACGAGTTCAGCGACTGCTTGGGAGGTGTAGTCGATGCGAGCATCGGACATCTTGCCAAGGGCGAACGGGTCATTGAAGACGTCACCTTTTTCGATACCGCCTTTGTTGGAAAGGGCGATGAAGCGGATGTATTGAATCGGTTCTGTTAATCATGTATATTCTTAGTAAATGACTTTGTAGTTAAGACGATTTCTTTTCGCACAGGCTAGTTTCTCAGGGTCTCTTATCGTCCAGACCTCTATCGCTGTCTGATAGAATTTGGACGTCTTGGCGAGTTCCTGCCATTTGCGAAGTTTCTCTCTACATTCCTCATCGTTCTCGTCGTACGGCTTACCACCGTGCGTCCAATGAGCGTTGAGTTCGATGAAGAGGTCGTCTTCGACTATGTAGAAGTCACAGTAGTAAGGATATCTTTTCTTGTCCTTGTACTGTCTGTATATGGTCTTGTTTACGTTTTCTTTGAGCAGTTGTCTGTACAGGTCTTCCTCAGGCTTAGAGTAATTAACAGTACCATTAAGTTTCTTCGTGAGAAACGCCTTCGTGACGCGCATTTTTATCTGCTCTGGCGACAAGCGGCTGTTCATGGTTCTCATGTTGTCGCGAACTTTTTTGGAAACAGGATGTCCCATTTTCGACTTCGATATCTTTTCGATTACTTCATTAGGTCTCTTTTTACCTTTTTGATAGCTTGCTGTGCTTCTTATTTTGGTATGAGACCTTATGTAATAATACGTTACAGTGTTCGTATAGCCGAATTTTTTAGAACATTGCGTTACCGTGCTTCCTCCTTCGTACATCTCGACGATGCGTTTCCCTATTTCTTCGGGAATTTCGAGTGTGTGCGATTCGGAGTTGGAACGTATTTCGATACCGTGTTCTTTGAGGACTCTTCTGACCACTTTTGCGCTAAGATTCAGTTCCTTAGCGCATTTCTCGACGGTTTTCTTTTCGTTTACGTATTTGCTAACGACCTGCTTTTGCAGTTCTTCGTCGACTTTGGTTCTTTGAGCCTCTGACATCTTTCTTCTAGTCTCTTCAGACCGTTTGATGCCTTTAAGTTTGCGAGAAATCTTTTGTCTCGCTTCTTTCGATATCTTTGCCATATACAATTCTCCACAAAGCATTACTTCTCGTTCAAGCGTCAGTCGACTTTCGTCGAGCGAGTTGTGGCTCGCTATCTTGAACGATGCTGTCATTTACCAGTAATATCAAACTCACTACATTACTATAGTGTCCAGACTATATTATCATCCAATTTCGTCTCATCCTAATTGGATGCCACATCTTTCGGACCGAAGTCCTACTCTACTTGCTTCTTCATCTTGATATTTCTTCAAGACTATGCTTTCGATAGTCGTTGAGCCTTGTCTGAGAGTCGCGAGCGTAACTGATAGTAAAGGAATAAATCTATCTTATTTTACGCGACTTTTTTCTCAAACCTTGGTTGCTGATTGCCCTTACTGGAGGGTTTTCCAGCAGTTAATGTGGTTTTTTGCTGATGCATTACTGCATCAGGGATTCTATCAGTTAAAATCCTGTACGGGAAGCCATCGGACGAACGATGACGAGTTCGGGAGCGATGAGGTTGGGGATGGCGACCTGCGTGATGTCCAAGGTGAACTTCTTGAAGGTACCCATGTCTGCGAGCTGAGTAGCACCAGAGTTGGAGAAGGCTTCGTTGATGTTCTTGAGCAAGGTGGCGGTCACGTTCTTTTGATGTTCGGGAAGGGTTTCGCCCATGTGATTGGCCTTGTAGGCGGCTTCAGTGAGGGAAAGTCTTCTCGCATAAGCTTCGGTGAGCTGTTTTGCTTTGAGTTGCATTCTATTCTTTTCCTTTATAATGTTAAATGTGTTTACGTTTTCGGACTGTTACTTGACTAGACCCGCAACGTAGAGCGAGTGTTCGTCGATTTCGTCGTCGTAGATTGACGACTTGGCTTGAGCCTGAGCGGCGGGCTTAGACTCTTTTATCGAAACCACCGTGTTCTTGTCCAACTTGAACGGCAATTTCGTAAGGCTGAGGTTGTAGGATTGCAGACTTTCGCAAACGTCGTCGATGTCGTCTAGCGAATACGATTCCTTGAGTCTGCTCTTGATGTCATGAGAATCGACACCAAGCACGACCGCTTTGGATTCGATGTATCTGTCGACGACTTCGTTCGCGAGTCTCTTATAGCCTTCGGCGAGTTTGGACGATTTGTTCAATCTCTCCGTCAACTTGGAGATTTCGCGCTTTGAACGATTGCGTTCGGCATTAAGCGATTCTTCGAGTTCTTTGGTCTTCGTTTCGTTCTCTTTGAGTGCTTCGGACAATTTGCGTTCAAGCGTCTTGACCTTGTTCTCGCCGAGTTTGACAGACTCCTTGAGGGAGTTGTTCTCTGAAGCGAACTTACCTTTGCTCTCGACGACCACTTTGTTGAGTAAAGCGATACTGTCGTTTCTACTCTTGAGTTCCTCTTGCAACTTGGACGCGTCTTTGGCTTTCTCAGACGACTCTTTGACCAAACGCGTCAATCTCACGATTGTCGATTTGTTCTTTTCGTCGTTTGCACGTAACCTACTGACTTCCGCATCGCTGACCGCCAGACGTTCCTGAAGCGACTTTATAGTCGATTCCATCGTCTTCTTGGCCTTTAACGCTTCCTGCAAATCCCGAATGATGTCATTCGTCCCGTCATCGACGGCCTCTGCGACTTGTTCGGATTTCGCTTGAGGTTCCTCTTCCTTCTTTATATCCGCATCTTCTTGCGAAGACGTTGATAACTCTTCTTCCTTTTCTTCTTCGACGGCTTTTTCTTCTTCGACTTCTTTGATGCCGAGGTCTTCGAGGGCTTCGGTCATCATCTTCTTCTCGTCAGTCGAGTATTCCGTACCGTCCAACTTCTTTGCGTTTTCGATGTCTTCGCAAAGAGCTTTCTTCAAATCTGTCATATTATTCTTGTCAAGACCTTCCGTCATCGTGAGTCTCGCGTCTTTGACTGCGGGAAGCAACACGAGGTCGAATGTCGTGAAACTATATGTATCGGGGTCGACGATTTCGTCGCCGTTCTCGTCTTCGATTATATCACCTGAGCCACGAGAGGAGATACCGAGTTTGAAGCCGTATTTCGCAAGCTGATACGCGATTCTGCCCATCGGTGTATCGATGAGGTCGCAATATGCGATGAGATGTCCCTCTTTGTCCTTTTTGGGAGCTTCGGGCATCATGGCCGCGATTCTACTGCTGTCGGTCTCTTCTCTGTCGGCCGGATGGTCGAGTTCCATGGGTATGCCACCATTGGCGAACATCTCTTTCGTGATGTCGTCGTTGAAGACATTCTCCCAAAGCGACTCGTTGTAACCTCTACCGTTGCGAGTCGGGACCGAAATCGAGGCGCAGGGACCGTAAAGTCTGCCTAAAATGCCTCTCTTTTCCTTTTCCTCTTGGGTCAAATCCTCGAATGCGAGCATTTCTCTTATTCTGTCTTTCATCCAATTCCCTCGTCAACGTGTAAAACGTTATCAATAATTTTAGCATTTCGACTAGCGTCTAATTTAGCATTTTACGTTTTTCAGATAATCCTCTGTGTTGAGAAGCATCTTACGATTGTCTCTGTCAAGACTCCAAGTCGAGTTGGGGTCATCCGTAGAAACGCTTTCCTCAAACACTCCTGTATCGTGCATCACGTATCTCTTATCCGCGTGTGTCTTTCTGAGCGTACCGACGAACGCTCTGTCCTCAAAGCCCTCTCCCTTCTCCGGGTCTATGTCTGGATAGTCGTCGAATATCGAACGATGTATGCAGAACAACTTGAGCAACGTCTTTTTGAATTCGTAGAACATGCCTGGATTCTCATCTATCTGTCTAATATACTCGTCTCCGGGTCCGCCGAACAATCTGCAATCGTCGTCGAGCATAATCAGATACTCATATTCGCTTTGAAGGAAAACGCGTCTCAATTCTCGTCTCGCGCCCAATATTCCCAATCTGTCGTATCTCATGACGTTCGCTTCGTCTAAACGAAAATCGCCCCAATTCTGGGCGATAATCATAATGGGCACATGAGGAAATATGCGCGCGCATGAATTAACCAAGTCGATTAGTTTGCGCTTGCGCGTCTCTCGCACGCGTAAGTCGTTCGGCAGATACGATATTATTCCGATGACCTTATTGTTCACGACGTCTCCCGTTTATGTGCTCGAACGCGAGCAAATCTGCCTTTATGAGACGAATCATCTTCAGCGCGGAAGATACATCGTAGTCGATGTAGTATTTATCGAGAACGGACGCGACCTCTTCGGCTCTGACGTGTTTGAAGAACTGCAGTTTGCTTTCCTCTGGCACCTTTCTGCCGAACAACGCGACCTGCAACAGAAACGCGTGCAGAGTCACGATGACGTCGACCGGGTCTTCCATGTCCTTGACGATGTTCTTATAGAGGGGGCTTCTCTTCTCGTTGTTGTTCTTGCGTATATGCTCATAGAACGAAACGACGTCGAGCTGACGATGGTCGTTCACGTACTTAAGCGCGGTCAACGAAACCGACGGGCGTCCGATGATATCGCGTATCAACGAGTGCGCCTTTTCGTCGCCAGCTTCCTCCAACTCCGTGAGCAAGAGTATCAAATCGTTTGTTTGCAACATAGTCTATGAACCTTTCTGGAATCTCCGTTTTATATATTGTCGACCATCGACACGCCCAATTCGCTGGGCGAGGGCAGATAACTGTCTGGTGAATTGTCGCCTTCGAACTCTGCTATGCCTTCTGGTTCGGGCAACGACTCTTCGTCAGAGAACGATGCAGGGCCGTCAGACATGCTTCTGCTTGGACGTTCGTTGCGTTCTTCTCTTTCGATGGGCTCTTCGTCGCCATCTTCTGCTTCACCTTCGAGAACGCCCTTCTCCGCTGATTCCTCAAGTTTGTCTATGTGCTCTTGCAACAGCGACACGACGTTCGTATCGGACAACGTCTGCGAGAGAAGTTCCTTGAGTATCTTGAGTTTGAGCGTTTCGTCGTTCACGACACCCGATATCTGAGACATCACGTCGTTGACGACTCCCATTCTGTTTCTGAGGTTTTCGCGCTTGTCGAGTTCCTCTTGCGTCAAGGGAGCCTGCATACGAATCGTGAACTTGCCGATTTTGTTGCTCATTCCCTTGTCGATTAAGAACAAATTGATGACGTCCGTAATCATCTGACAGAAGATGTTTTGGTACTTCTTAACGTTCTTGCCATAACGAGACGATATGATTGCGAGGGACGAACCGCCGTTGAAGCCAGCCGCATCGTCTGTGTTACCAAAGTACTGTTTGGGGATGCCTACGGAACCGTAGTATTTGTTGATGAAGTAATCCAAGTCGGTCAGAGACTTCGGGTCATAGTCACCGCCAATGTTCGCAGACGTTATGACGCCCTGGTCGCCATGAACGGGAACATACACGATGTTCTCGACAGGGCTAGGGTTGTTATATTCCTGTATGCCTTTACCTACCGATATCGCTGACTTCTGCTCTATGATTTGCTTGATTCTCTGCAGATAGTCCTTCACCTGCTCGGCTGGCATGTCGCCAACGTTTACCTGCATCAGCCGCACGAGACTGCTTCTCGTCGCTCTGTTGACGATTAGACTGTCCTCAATCAAAGACAGTTGACGCCACACCTTGAACAGATTGTACAGCATTGACTGACCTTTTCTGACGACGTATTTTTTACCATTGCTGTTGTTCTGAAAATCCTCGTCGCTCTGGAATATGCTCACCTCTTCCGGGCTTCTGAGAGAGTTCTCGTTCGCCAAAGACGCATGCACGAAGTCCTGGGCACCGTAGACCGTCACGTCGGACTGCTTCATCTTATAAGATTGATACGCATAGACAGGCGACTCTTGGTTTATCGTGTTCTGAACGGTCGTCGGTGCTTGTATGTAAAGCACGGTCTTACCGAATTCCGTTAGGTCGAACATCTCCCCGGGATTTGGCACCATTTCCACGTAATGTGCGTAGTGCGAGTTTGGTTCATGAACGATTGCGCTGACCGATTCTCTCAGACTTCTGTCTTTTTCGTCGTCCGTATCCTTTTTATCGTTGACCTCGCTCTGTCTGAACATCTTCAAATAGAGGTCTCCGTATTTGATGAGGGAATACATCCATTCGTATGCATGCTTATCGACGTTTATAGAGTCCAACAAAAAGTTGACCGTCTTAACGAGATTTCCGTCTGAGCTTTCGCACCACACGATTTTACCGTCGTCGTTCGTCTCGACTGCGTCAGATGCGTATACCTCAAGAACAGACGAAACCCTGTCGTCCAATGCCATCGAATCTATAAAACTGTACACGTACTCACGTGATTGAGACGCCGAGTTGAACGACTCCAACGAAGCCGTATCGAGATTTCCCTCTTCGGCCGCGTCGAGCAGTTTCAGCATCGTTGCACCATTCGTCTCAACGCCTATTTCGGGCTCTTCGACGGGTACCGCCTTAGCCTTCTTACCAATGAATTCCTTATCTTCTTTCATATGTTTCCCCCAACGTGGAATCTGCATAGAATTTCGCATTCTTCGTCACAGCAATATACCTTCGTATGCATATCTGTTCTTTTCGTATTCCTTTCTTCTCTTTTCTTCTTCGGCATCGACTTTGGCTCCCTTTCTGAGAGGGTTGTTGCCAAATTCCGAGAACGCTCTCATCAATTCGCTTTCGAAGTCGACGGTCATCTGTTTCTTCTGATTCTGAGACTGACCTTCGTTTGCTTCCACGAACTGAGACAGAGATTCGCCATAAGTGTGCGTGTACTCTTCGACATATTGAGACGCGTGATATATCGCGCCACACAGAGCGTCGACTTGGTCCTTAGAGCCTTGCGTACCGCCTTCTGGGTGGTCGATGTGTCCGTCTGCTTGTCTTTCCAAACCCAGTATTTCGTCTGTGAGCAAGTCACACTTATCGTACAACTGCAGTCTTTTCTCGTTTATCGTAGAACGGAAGTACTGATAGGGAAGACATATTTTCTGTTTCGTGCCATCTACGCTCTCAAGTCTATCGACTGATATTATCTTCGTTCTGAAGCCGTCTGCCTTAAGTTGCTGTTGAATCTGAGCGGCCTGATAGGTATCCGAACTGACGCCCTTTATCAGGAATCCCTGCTCTCTGAGCCATCTGATGAATGCTCTGTTCTTCTCGAACGATATTTCGTAACCTTTAGGTGCCTTTATGGAAACGGAGAACGCAGTCTTGAAGTAAAGTTCGTTTGCGTTTGAGTCGTCGCCTTGTGCCTTGCCATTAATCCACACACCTGAAATACCAGTCTTGTCTCCGCTCTTCGACATATCGAGATGTATGTACAATGGTTTTGCTTTGTCTTCCGGGTCGACGAGACTCATATCAAAGAACTCTGAATACGTAAGCGCATCACCAGTACCGACCTCAATGACGTCTCGCATAAACGGATTTTTGTAAGAGTTCGTTTTAATCGCCTTAAGATTCTTACCTGCGATGTATTTGAATGCGCCCACAGTAGAAATACCTGCGATATCTGTCAACGCCAATTCGACGTTATCGACGAAGTTCTCATAGTAACCTATCGGCACCTGCAACATCTGATAACCTTTGTCTCGATACTCTGACACGACATTGTCTGTTGAGTTCTTAGGCAACACTTCCGACGCCATGAACTTATTGCCAACAGCCACCCAGAACTTTTCTCTGCTGTCTTTGTCAGTTCTAATTACCCATTGAGGTTCATCTATCACCAAAGTCGTTTTGGATTCGTTCTTCTTCTTCATGTTGATATACGATTCCATGAACGACTGCTCACTGTCTTTCGAAGACGCAATCATATTCAGTGTAGGCAACGATTCGCCCTTCATGAAACGAGACTGCATACGAGCGTCTATCTGAGAAATCAGACGCATCATCTTCTTCTTGATTTTCTCAACATCGGACGTCATGGCGGCGAAGTTGACTTCGTCCGTAAAATTGGCGAGCAAACATTTCCCAATTAGTTTATTGTTATTTGAACCATATACCAACTTAAGCTTTCCATTCGGCTGCCATTCCAAATCGTCTTTGCCCTTGATTTTGCCGTGTGCCATGAACCAAGGCGATGCTTGCACGAGTTCCTGCAGTTTGCTCCAGCCTACGCCTTTGGCCGCTTCGAGAGTGACGTTAATCATCGAGAACCAAATTTCGTCCATGGGCTGTAAACCGTAGTGAAGATTAGGGTCCTTCAGACACATCGTTCTATAAAGCATATAGAGCATGCATATGACAGCCATGAAAGACTTACCAAGACCAATACCGCCAGTAAGTACGAGTGTGTTGAATCTGCAAGTCGTATTCGTCGGAAACATTTTCTTCAGCGTTTCCACCCAATAAGGGAAGACCGTGAATTTTCCCTCTGAGTTGATTAAACCGTTTCCTAAGTATTTTCTGTCATAAAGAAAAGTCTCTATGTCGACGGGAATCTCAGCATAGTCATCGTAGACCATTTCCTCATATGTCTTCGATGAGCCTTCGCTGGAAAACTCACTGAGTATGGATAAAGCTAGTTTACGCTCTTCTTCGCTCAGATTGTCCAATATCGATGTGTCTATGCCGTTCGTGTTCAAGAAATCTTCTCCAACGTATGTCATGTAATTTAGCAAAAAGAAAAGACCGCATAACACGGTCTTCTACGTATATTAGATTTTCAGTCGAGTGCGCCTCGTGCGTATTCCAACGAGATGTCGTAATCGCTCACATCGCCTTTCAGAATCTCTGAAACACTCACAAAAGAGTCCGACGAACTGTTCATGACGTACACATCATTCTTGGAAACCCCTGCATACATAAGCAAGTACGGGTCATCTGTCACGATGACTGCATCTTCGTCACGAGACAGAATCGAGCCAAATCGAACATCGTTATACTTACGTCCATGTTCGAGAAAGATGAAATGTTCCTTATCTCGCATATGCGCTAGAAGTTTGACCATCACAGCACTTGCGTCAGGTCTATTAACAAATTTGATAATCATTGTTTTTCCTCCGACCATTTCTTGATTGATTCGTATTCTTCTTTCGTCAAAGAATTTCCAGACATACTGGAATGTTTGTTTGGCTTCGGTCTAATATCGATGATATATTCTGCTTTTCCATCCAAACCATTCATCTCAAAGACTTCTATATCAAATTTTTCTTCTATGATTTGCAGTTTTCTGTTCTTTTCGATTTCAAGAGATAATTCTTTCATTGCTTTTTCATAATCTCTTGAAAGAGCATCAAATGCTTTTCTCATATCATTCTCCTTTCACTTTCCCTCAAAACATTCCATTGTTGTTATGATGCTTCTTATCATCTGAAGCTCGTTCCTTTCGCTCTCTATTACGACGGCTTCCCAGAACATGTTACGCAAGTTGTCGACGTTGACGATGCATGTCCTCGCCTCTTTATCTTTAAGTTCAATCTCTCTCTTTTTGACGAAATACTCAAGATAGTCCTTAAGTTTAATCCACTTTTCTTTGTAAGTCATGTCGTTCTCCTTTCATCGTCTTTCGCTGAATTAGGGAATCTTAGTTTATCTGCTTTCTATGCCCCTTCCCACTCGTCTTGAAGGGCTTCTAGTGCTTCCTCGTCTAGTGTGCTTTCCCAATCTAGGGTTTCCCAGAAGGTATCGACCCCTTCTTTTTTGATGGTTTCCAAGTAAGCGTCTTTGGTAGCTTCGTCCTTGAACTTGATATAGCCGTCCTTGATGCTACCTACCAAGATTTCCCTGATTTCCTTTTTGGTCATTCGCTTAACTCCTTGCATTTTGACTAACTACATTATAGACGTTTGCATGCGATTTGCAATAGAGAAAACGAAAACGCGATATTTTTACATCGCGTCAGCGTAAATTCCATGTTTCGTTTTAATGTATCTCATAAAACCTCAATGTCTCCGTCCTCGCAAATGATTATCTGTTTGTCCGGGAACATCTTCTTGAATTCCTCTCCGCTTTCATAACCGAATTTGTGATAGACGCCGAGCAAGACGTCTGCGATGCTTTTCCCTTGATGGCAGGTGTATGGGGATGAGACGACGCCGTCCACCATCACTTTGAAGCCGTAGCCGCTATCGTAGATTGAAATGATAACGATGTCTTTCATCTTCATTCTCCTTTCTTCACGTAGCCTTGCAATATAATTATAATTGTTCTCGCCCTACTTATTCTTTTTCCAGCCTTCTGCAAGCATCCAATCTTGAAGTTCTTTTGCGACTTTCTTATAGTCTAATCCACCACAAACCAAGCCATGGCAATACTCGCTTTCTTTGTAGGTGACCTTATAACCGCCCAATGCCTCAGACCAGCATCTCTCATCTGCCAAGAATAACGGAATAAAGACGGTGATTTCTTGTCCCTTATAGGTATAGGTGTAATCATAGCCCGTCGTCCAGTGCTTAATAAGTTCCTTGAATTTCACCTTATTCTTCAAATCGCCAAAAAAATGCTCTTTAACGCTGTTAACGGTCATTGTGAAGAATAGCTTATGATTTTTATAATCTTCTTCGGTGATTTCACCCTCTTTAAGTTCTTTGTCTACCGTGTCTTTATGGTTAACCCAGCGCCAAGCTTTCCAAAACACATCATCGTTAAAGCCACAGAAAATATTGAATGGCGACATACGCAACTTATTATTGATGATGCTTAAGAAATCGTTAAAGATTAATCCTCGCTCAAACTTAAGTTCTTCTATAGCTTTATCTTTGGTGACAATTCTATCTTGAGCTTGTTTAATTTCATCTAAAAGTGCTTGCTTTTTGGCTGTCTCTTCGGCCTCAAAGCGTGCATGTAGTACGTCTATTGCGTCATCCATTTTCATTAATCTTGCTCCTTAATTAAGGCATTATACCACCGATTATCTACGTCCAGTTCACACCAGAAAAATAGATTTGCTAACGCACCAAACCAGCCACCGCTCTGTGTTCTGATAAAGTAGCAGTCTCCAATATCTGTATCAAAATTACCCTCATCATCGACGGCCTGCGCTTTGAAAATAACTGTTTGTTCTGGGCTAAAGACCCAATAGAAATGAAGGATTTCTTTTTGCAAATCATCTAACAATTCTTGGTCTACTTCATCATTATCTAAGTCGATTCTTTCCAAAATCTTCCAGTCGATTAATCTCGATAATCTGATTTTGCCGTCATCAAAACCATGATAGATTTTTCCGACCTCTGGTTCTGGCATTGGTTTTTTGGTGCCACCTAAATCAAGGACAGTGATATTACGTTCACTTTTTTCACGTTCTTTGAATTTCATTTTTATTCATCCTCTTTACAATAATCGCATCCTAGAACGGAAGATGTCAACAACATCGATGCCATGCTTATCTTCTTCATGGCGTCCTTTGCCGCTTGTCTAGTCTTACGTCGACTCCCCTCCAGTTGTTTTAATGTTTTGCCTGTATTCAACACAATGACTGTGCCAACGCTTTCTTCGACTTCGAGAACCTCGATGTTCGATAGCTTATTGAACAGAGCGTCTGGCATTCTCTTCCTTTTGTCATCAAACATCTTATTGACTTTATTCTTTTCGAAGATTGTTAGATGTCTGTTTCTTGAGAGATTTAATTCACACAGTTTCATAACAACTCGAACTCTCCTTTCTCGTTCATCTTGGCAATATACTTAAAATTATCACCAATCCGAATCGCTCCGTAGATTTCGTGATTTTTCCTTTTAATCGGTTTTTTGGGGCAAAGAAGGTCGTAATTGTATGCTTCGCAATAATCAGCATAGCAGTCGAACAATTCCTCAATGGTATCGGTTTCTTTGACAATCTCACCGATTTCATGAATCAACTTGCCGTTCTTCTTGTTTCTCCCTTCGTAAAGGAAGTTATCGTTTGGGTTTGAGAACGACCAGATTTTACCGTCTTTAGTTCTAATGTATTTCATAACAATTCCCACTCCCCATTTTTGAATTCAGCAGAATACAGCAAACAGCCGTCTGTCCAAACAGCACCATAATACTTTGCGTTTGAGAATGAGCCGTTTTTGAATTCGTCGAGATTCTGAATGTCTACGATGATTGGTTTTTGACCGTCGATGACAAGTACCTTTTCGTCGAACAAATCTTTGAGATTATCTGATTCTTTCACGATATCGTTGACGTTGCATAGATGGTCGAATGAAATCACGCCAGGCTGTGATATGCCATAGACCTTTCCGGAATACGCGACGAACAATTCGGTCGACAGACCGTCTTTGAGAGGGCCGTCGATTTTGAGATGTCTCACGTCGTAGATGCGATTGTTATTCAGCTTTACGTATTTCATTTCAACTCCCACTCTCCTTCTTTGCTATAATACAATGTCGAACTAGACATGTGCTCATTCATCGACTTCATATCCCATCGAATACAACACGTCGTCAGCAAGCCCAAGCCAATGACGATAATCGTCGTCGTTACCCAAATTAGGGCACGAATCGCAGTCGTCGTAAGACAAACTGCACGCACTCATCCATCGACCGTCTCCACAGTTCACGAAGACGATGATTTCGCGATTCTCGAAATCCTGTTCCAAACTAAGTTGTTTCACTTTCATTTCATCTTCTCCAACACTAAGTCACGATTCTTTTTGCTGAGTTTGCGTCCCATCACGTAGGAATACGGAAGATACTTCGACCAAGGTGCTTTGACGCGCTTTACTTCGCGCAACTGCTCGTAGTTGTCTCCCTTCTGCGTGATTTCGTAGACGGTGACCGTACCGTACATATCGACTTTGACTTTGAAGCCTTCTTGAACGCTCTCATTGAGTTCGTCTTCCAGCGCGCGTCTCATCAAGTTGTACTCAGCGTTCTTGTCGCTGTCGTTGTACACGACGCGAGAAATCTCGCCGAGATTCCAATTGGTCTCGAATTCCTTTTTGCAGATTTCATTCATTCTTTTGGTAAGTTCTTCAGCGGTCATCATGGTCGTTTCCTCTTTTCGATTATAAGTATAGCGAGTCGTTCGACGATTGTCAATCTTCGAACGCTTCTGGGAACTCTTCGTGGTTGTAGCGGAAGTTCACGCGATGCTCGACGATTTCGCGAACGCGCTGAGAACCCATGAATCGAATATGCTTTTGCTCGATTCCAATACCGTCTTCGGTTAAGAGCGTATGATTGGAACGAAGAATGTCGCTCACGATTTGATTGATGAGGTCTTCTTTGCGAATGGGCTTGAGTTCGTCTGTGTCGTAGTAATGGTTTTCGATGCCACCAACGACGTCGTTATAGAAGCGGTCTACGACGCCTGCGAGAACTGATTCTTGGAATGTTTTGTAGAAGCTGGATTTTTGCATGGTTGTTACCTCTTGAGTTCTTGATTATAGTATAGCGCGTTCGCAAAGAAAGTCAAGAAAATATTTATTCGGATAGAGATTCTTCCAATTCGTCCGTCGACCCCTCGATGAGACGAATAAGCTGACGAAGATTGGAAAGACCGTAGAAGTCGTCGACGTAAGAAAGATAGTCGATGGCCGCACGAAGCGAATCCACGATGCCGTCGACCTGATTGAGTGGGATTTTGACGATTAAGTCGTTCATGAGAATTCTCCTTTTTGTTGAACTGAGAATATTATAAACTCGCTATTCATCGTGTGTCAACAAAAAAAGTTCCCGAAACTCGTCGAGAACTCTTTCGTTGTTCTTTGTTCTTATTAGTCTTTGAGATTGAAGTAGCAATGCAATATGCCATCTTCATCTATTTTTAGATACAGTGCCGTGATATTGTCTGTATCTAAATTGTCGTATAAATTATACGGTGTACCAGGCCCTCTTCGATAAACCTCATTTTGTAGAGCGATACCGGCTTTTAATGCGTTAAAAGTAACTTCACTACCAGCAATGTCTGCCGAGTCTAATGAAATACTATCGTTAAGACATTGGATTTGAACGGAGAATGGATAATCACTAGGTGCATATTTTCCAGTAAGTACATAGCATTTTGTATATGTATTTTTATCAACAGCAACAAAATCAACTATTGAAAATGACACATCAGTATATGCTTCAAGTGCATCAAATTCCGCTTTCATGTCCTTGATGTGTTCATGGTAGTAGTCGACACCGTCGATAGTGATGACAGGAACAGGCCCTGCGGGTTCTCCGCCTTCTTCCTTCCTGCCAGTCTGTTGATTCGTTATGAACGCCAAGATGCGTTCCACGTAGGCTTTCTTTTCCATATCTAGATGTTCTCCTTACTTTTTCATGCCATTGACGAATGCTATCGTCTGGTCGATATAGTCGCTTAACTGGTCGATGAACGCATCGAGGTCTATACCTGCCGATTTGCAACTCGCCTTGACGACGTCGATGACCATTTCCTTCTTCTGCTTGCCTTCTTTGCCGGACTGTTCTGCCTGCTTCATCGCTGAATCAGCTATGTTCTGAATCATCGCCCAGATTTCCGATGCGCTCTTTTGCTTAGTCGCTTTGATGAAGCCCTTTATCGCGAAGAACGCGCCTATTCCCGTACCGACGAGACCGAAGAGACCTGTGAGTAATGCAATCAATCCGTTTGCCGTTGTAATCCAATCCATAGTCTATAATAACCTTTCTTTATTTTCGTTTCGTTTAATTTAGCAAGAAGTTCTAGTTGATGAAATAAAAAAGGTAAGTGCGTTTTTCGCACTTACCGTTTATGAGATGAATCTGTCGTTATTCGAGAATATCTATTCTTTCATGCGGTCATGGAGGACTTGCGCCTTGCAAGCCCCCCATTCCGCACTATTGTAGAATTGAGGTAAGGAATCGAAATGGCGCATTAAGCCTGTTCTTCAACCCACTGCATAGTTCCGTTGACACACTTGAGGACATAGGTCTTGGATGTATCGCTTGGTTTGCTGGGATAGGCAAATGCGTTTTGCAATTTAAACGCATTGATGTCTACTGAAGCAGCCGTGGTGGAAAGAAAGTTTTTCAATGTTTCGGATGGTTGGGCATTGTGTTGGGAATTGGAAACAATCGCGTTTTTATATGTTTGAGTGGAATCCTTTACCATCGTTTCAAAATTCAAGGTGTTGACTTGGAAATTGCCTCCTTGCCATTGCATGACGAAGAAGCCTTTGAAGGTGTATGCGTATTTTTCGCTCGGACTCCAAGGTGCTGGGCCATAGTATCTAACGCTCAAATAGCCCTCATATTTTCCGCTTTGATAATCCCAGTCAAGTGCTTCGATGAGGTCTTCTAAAGTTGAAATTTCTTCCGATGAAGTTAGGTCGACTTCTAAATAGGTCGGTTCGCCACCGCCTCCTTGGACTTCTTCGTATTCAAGCGCGCCAGTCTCGGCATTGACGTGGAGATACTTATCCGCATCTTCCGCTGTAACCTCAGGGATACGGGCATCTTGAATGTTATATTCCTGATTGTCCTTTTTTACTTTGTTTACGAATTCTGACATCTAAAAAATCTCCTATGATTATATCGTCACAGAAGACTTTCATTGGGTTACCCCCCCCCTACGCAAGCGCAGAGAGGAAGCAACTGCGACGTTCAGTTAATTTAGCGTAAGAAGATGGGAGTTTTCGTAGATGACTTTGACGATGTTTTCCGGATAATGAGCTTCTAGACCGAATCTATAATCGTTCTTCAGTTTAATCGCTCTTACTGGATTCTTTCTGAAGGGATGCAACCAAGAAACCAGACTGTGTTGCATGTTGATTATTGTGAGACCGTAGAATCTGTAACGGAATATCTTATCTATCTTCGAGAATATCTTGGGCACTTCCAGAACATAAGTCTTCGTTCTTACGTCGGGTCTTACTGCCATCGCGTGTTCGTGAAGAAGCATGGCGAGGGCACCGCCATAACTACAGCCGTAAATGTATATGTTTTTATACCTATATTTACCGTTTTCCTTCGCGAGTATGTATTCGTCGAATTTGTCCACGAATTTCTCGAACGCGTCGACGAAACCACCATGCACTTTGTATTTCGCGGCCTTCGATTCGTACCAACGCGCTCTGAAGTCGAAGCAACGCAACCAAGTCACGTCGTCGCACGCTCCGCCAAAATACAAGAACAAAGCGTCGTCTTTGGATTCGACTTTATAATAGGTACCACCGTATTTCAGTGGCTTTTTCATGAACAAGCATTTGCACAAGTTATCAATATGATTCATCATCTTCGCCTCCACAACTTAACGCACAGCGTGACGATGACGGTTTTAATCAATATGAACAAGTTACGCATTCGCCATCAACAAAGTAGAGCACTGCACGACGAACGATTCACCTGGTTTGTAGCTTTCGTAGTTTGAAAGCGAAAGATACGATTGATGCTGTGCGTCCAACGGAATCGTGAATGTATCGCCTATCGTAACTTCGTATTCCTTACCGTCTATGAGAACAACGCCCTTCTCAGGCATTGGCTTGAGCCAACGCGTCGTTCTTTCTATGAACGCTCTGTCGTCTTCGTCACCGTAGCCATCTGGTAGCTTTTCTATGAAATGCGCGTCGAGAGCAGGTTTCGAATAACGACGGAACGAGCAGTCGAACAATCTTCTAGCGTAATCGGAATCGACGTATTCTGTCATTTCGTCCACAAAACCCTCGTCTGTGTTCACGTGACCCAACGACCGTATGAACGATATCAACTCATCCGAATAATTCATCGAATTCTTGTTGCCTTTTAAGAATGTTTCCAAATCATACCCGAACATCAAATCGCCGCCCGTCAATAGGTCTTCTGTTATTATGGAACCGACCATAGGCGTATAGACGGAACAAGCGCGTAATTTCGAATCAGACAAATCGATGTGTTCTATTGTAGAGACGGCTTCGTCAACGAATGACCCGTTTTCATAACGAGCAAGAACAAGCGAGTCAGCAGTCAAACTCTGAGAATTCTTCTGTGATATGAACTGATATAAGCCGAGTTTTCTGTTATATACGGTATGTCCACCACCGACTATATTCAATTCCCTGCCACTTTCCGTGGTGAGCTTAACACACGAATGCGCAGAGCCGGCTGGTCCAACGGATATCGTGAGAGGGTACGTGGCGACGAACGTTTTCGCAAACGGGTCGTAAGTCACCAATCTGTCCGTATATTCGATGTCTTCTATCTTTTTGTAGGAACCGTCTGCGAGCAATACTCTCGTACCTTCAAGCAAACATACTAGCGTAGGCGTAGCCGACGCATCCAAATTCACCACTACAGAACCAGTGAAATCAGACAAAGTGAAACGTATCGTCGAGCCTAAAATTGTGTCGGCGGTCTCCGTTCTTACGTTCGAAACTGTGCAATTTGTGGCGGATACGTCAGATGTCGAGAAATTATATTTGTTATAGGGTGCGCCAGCAGTACTGTTTTCACTGCCTCCGTATGCGATGAAATCGTATGACAATTCTTGTATTGTCTCAGGTGCCGGCCCTGTTTTTCTACCCGTCCATACCATAGCGTCTTCAATCAATTCGTTTATACCTGACACCTTGCTTGTGAGATTGTACGTAAACTTCAGTACTCCAGGCGTCGGACCTGGCCCAGATTCGGGAGACACTTCATCGTCGCCGAAAAACATCTTGGTGACCTCTTTGTCGCCAACGAATATCTTCGTTATCTTCTTATCACCTATGTATAATGGCATCGTGACTCCTTTCTCAGGCCATCACTTAGCCTCGTTGAGAATCTGCTTCTTCTTAGTAGTGGATTTTCTGCTTGCCTGCTTACGCTTCTTTTCGTATTCCTCTTTCGTTAGCAACTCGTCGAATCTTCTCATGACGTCTGCGATGAAAGAATTGCCATCGAGTGCGGAATATGACTCGTATAAATCGTGGATATTCGTATAGTCCCAGTCGTTCCTATAGCCCTTTTCTACGCATCTATAGTAGCAGGTTAAAATATCGTTTCTCAAAGACGAAAGCGTACCACCGCCTATTGCGTCCAACTTCTTGGACATTGGGATGACCTTCTCGTCTATCTTATCGCAAATCGTCTTGACCAATTGTGCGTATTCCTGCTCCGCTTTCATATATTCCAGTTCCTTGAGTTTCTTCTTCTTTTCGTCGTTCTCTTTATCGCGCTTTTCGAAGAACTTGTCCAGATTGCGTTTGATAAGATAACCTACGATACCGGAAACCAACGCGCTGGCCGCTATCGATATCAACGTTATCGCCCATCCAGGCATGTCCAGTAATACGCTTTCGTAAATCATTTTCGCTTATCTCGTTTAATTTAGCATAAACGCTAAAAACGAAAACGTGACTTGCGTCACGTCTCTACGTCTCTACGTCTCTATAACGTTTTTTGGAGTTTTATTTAAGTTGTTTTTTGGAATGTTTTTTGAACTTTTATTTTTATGAATCGTTTTTTGAACGATGAATGAATATAATAAGTTCTTTATTTATTATACAACGAATTTAGGATTTGAACAAAATGAACAAAATTTTTTATTTAATCTATATTCACCCAACTAGAGCCATCATATAAGGCACTCGTTACTTCCTCACCTTGCCCACTAGAATTTCCTATATAGGTTTTTAATGGACTTATAGAAATGACCATATTATCATTATTAACCAAATTAAAACTGCTCTGGCTCTGCCCTTCCACTATAAGTAGGTTGGATTGTTGCAATGGCAAGGAAAGATTAACCACATAGCCATTGTTACTTATAGCACTAGCGCCAGACCCGTTTTTGCCACCAAAGTAATAAATATGTTCATCATAACATACATAGGCAGACTTATTGATTGTTGTTGGCAAAATATCACTAGTGGCAGTAAAAGTTTCCGTTGAGGGGTCAAATTCCAATGCGTTTCTATAATAGGTTGAAACATAGTAGCCCCCAAGTAGATAAACCTTTCCATTTAAGGCACCAACCACTGGGTTAAATCTTTCAATGTTACTGCCAGATGGGTATTCAAGGCTGACAACGGTTTCTGTATCTACCTTGAATTTGCATGCCCACCCATCATAGGAAGAAGTCTTATAAATATAAATATATCCACCAACCAAAAAACAAAAACCCCCATTGGCATTTATTTTTGCTGGTAAAGTAGTACTCAATGTGGTTATTGTGTCCGTTGTTGTATCAAACTTATAGATGGACGTTGTATTATCCCCGAACACATATATATTAGTGCCAACGGCAAGAGCAAAAACTATGCCACTATTAGGTAAAGTAGCACTCAGTGTAGAAATAAACTCATTGGTTGCATTAAACTTGTAAATCGTGGATACGGTGGATTGACCATAACCTCCAAATATATATATATTATTTCCCACGGTTACACAGGAAGAATACAAAGTAAAAAGGGCTTGCGGTAATCGGGTTGATAAAGTTGTAATTCTATCACTAGATATATCGTACCTATGTATCACATCTGTTTTACTAGATGCATTGCTCCCTGTGCCACCAAAAATATAGATTTTGCCATTATAGTAAGCAGCACCTGAACCGTATAACGAAGATGGCATGGTGATGGATAACTGGTCTACATTAAGATTCTTTTCCGCCGTTTTTGAAACTACTACTTTAGTTGCGCTAGTATTTGTCTTCACCCACAACTTTGTCGTGTCTTCAGGCGCCGTCGTGGAAGAGAAGTGAATGTTGCCCTCTATGCTGCCACCCGTTTCTATACTGTCTATCTCGTCAGCAAAATCGACTGGATGTATCAATTCGGCTTTCTTGGTTTTTGCGCGTATGGCGTTTGCGGTATCCGTGAATATGTCGTTCAGATTTGGATTGGATTGTGCCATCAGTAGCTACCTCCTATCGCTGTCGCTGTGTCACCGATGTTGAACGCATTGAACGTGACGATGCCCGTGGACTTCACTACGACAATTATGTTCACGTGCAAATAAATGCCATTCAGAGTCATGTTGGAGTATTGAACGTTCGTGCCGTCGTCTGCTTGAAAACTGCATCTCACGTTGTTGAATTCGACGGGTCTATGAGCGAGCATAGCACTGAGCAAGTCGGGCTCCACAGTATTCAGATTGTCGCCAGAAGAGATTGTCGTCGAAGAGACGTAAAGTGAGTTTACGTCTGCGCCACCGCTTCCCGTGACCATGTACATGTAACCTTTGTGTCTATCCTCTTCAGCTGGTTCGTGGTCGAGGACGACCATCTTCATGAAGCCGTCTACGTTATCCGATTCGGGTTCCGTCGTTGCGTAAGGCACGTTGCCAGTCAAAGACATCGTCGCATTATCGCCTGAATTAGATACCTGAAGCGACCTGTCGAGATTTATGTGTCCGTAGGCACCTCCAAACATAGGGCCTATGCTAGATACTCTGGCCGTCATCGTGCTTGGCGAATTATTTAGTGTCTTGTTGTATGGTATGTACGTGAGACCTTCTATGTAGTCTCTCGATGTACCTACATACATTGGCTTTCTGAACACGTATGCCGTAACTTCTTTCGTGCCCGTCTCAATTGTGACTTGAACGGTCGTCGTACCATATCTTGTGTAGATGAAGTTGTTGTAATACAGATACTTTGCGGTTTCTATCTTCGCCGCCATCTCGTCGCTTTGAACGCCCAAAGACGTTATCGTGACCGTTTCGGAAGTGTCTATGTCGCCAGTGCCGATGATTGATTGACTGTTTACCGTCTTCAACGAACCATCGTATATCTGCTTGAACAGTGCGAGATTGTTCTTATCTACGAATTTGGACATATCGTTTCGCTCCTTTCGATTACCGAGTGTCGGTTACTGTGTCGTCGACGAATGAGCCGAAATTTGTCGCGTCAGCTATATTGCTGACTATTATTCTAAAGGAATATGGTGCTGTCGAACCAGAAACATCAAGAGAGTAAAATGTGCTTCCACTTCTAGCGATTATCCTGCGACTGGATAACCCTACACTTGTGGAACTTCCGTCTGCTACGATTCCGTTTATGAAAGAATCTGGGCTTCCGAAAACCATAGGCCCTGCGTAGTCTCTTATTTGAGTGACGGAAGTGAAAGGAGTGGGTCTGTCGCAAAAGAATCTGAGAAACTGATTCGGCGCGCCGTTCGTGAATTTCACCTCATGCTTATAGAGTTTCGTGCCTCCCGCGCCAGGTGTCGAAAGAACGTAGTCGCCCTGCGCGTCGACCACGACTGCTTTACCTTCGTCGGAAGATGTGGCGTCGGGAACACGTGTGTCCTTTATCCCATATTCTACGTTGCTCGATATTATCTTGTTTATGTATTCTGCCATATTCGTTACTCCTTATATATGTAATGCACCGTCAACAACTGAACTGTTCTGAAGGTCGAGCGAACCACTCTCGGCCACAACGTCCGTTATCATCGAATGCGAATTTTCGACCACGACTGCTTCAGGCGCCGTTTGACCAAACACGTCGTAGACGTCTGCTACGCTAAGTGGTTCGACTTCTATCGAAATGTCGCCATCGCCAATCAACGACTGACCATTGATTGTTTTTATGTCGACGTAATCCCAATTCTCCACACCATGATAGTAGTTACCTCGTAGGAATTTAAGATGTCTCGCTTCTTCCGTCAATTCTGCTCTGATGGGCACCGTTCTCGTTGGATACTTCGTCGGGTAATTTCTTATAATCGTACTGTAAGAATCACTGCCAGTGATTGAATAGTGTTGAAAATTGCCATATATCGTTGTCCAGTAAACACTAATCATGACGTTGCCAAAGTTGTTTATCACGATGGAGCAAATATTATCCGAAAAATCGACCAACGTAAAATAATGCATGCCAGGTGATGTAGGCTGTTCAAGTCCTATATTCATATCGATTATATCTTGAACAGATACTTCGGTTATCATACTATCAATACGGGGGATTAGATGTAAATCGTCTTCACCAGCAAGTTCCTGACCGTTGACCGTCTTTAGATTCGTATAGTTCCACGACTGCGAACCATTTATATATTTACCACGAAGGAACATTGGGTCAGTGGAAGAAGGCCCCGTCGGAATCGATTTGAATTCCTTGTTCGGGTAGTTGCTTATCTTTGTCGTCAAATAGTTGTTGCCATATGCAGAATAATAATAATTAAGACCACCGCTCGTATAGTACCTCACGCTCAATGAGGGAGTACCAAAGTTTGCAATGCTTATGACACAGTAGTTGCCTGCACGGTCTACGCATGCGAAACTTCTGGACGAGTACTGTGTAGGCACTTCACAACCTATGTCCAAATCGATTATCTCCTGAACCGTGTATTCCGTTATTACTTTGTCGCGTAACAAAGGAACATCGTCTTTGATTTCGACGTCTCCGTTTCCTAGCAACGACTGTTCGTTTATCGTCTTCAGCTTGACTGCACCTTGATAGCCGTTTAAAGTAGACACATAAGGCGTCTGACTTGTTTGTATCGTTATTCTCGGTTCAGATGAAATGCGTGCCAAATAGAGTCTATAGTTATATATAATGCCAGAATTGTTCTGCGAATACTTGAACACTTTCTCAGAAGAGTCTGCGTTATAGATTTCGGGAATGAACACAAGTTGCGCGTCCATTTGAGTAACAGCAAGGACGATAATCGCAGACGGTGCATTCATCAAAGCGTTGTAGTCGTCTTCGGGTATTGCAAAGGAAACATTGCTTATGGTCTCTCTAGTATATTTTCTGACGACGACGTCGTTCTCGAAATCTATTGAGATGTTTCCTTCGCCAAGAATGGATTCTTCGTTAATCGTCTTGATGTTGACGCCGCTTACAAGCGTGTCTTGCTTGTTCTCTTCGAGAAGGTCGACGTCGCTCTGAACCTGTGCGATTTCCTCTCTGAGTTCGTCGATTACCGAGCCAGGTCTTTCGTTCGACTTCTTCTCTATCTCAGCAGTGAGAGGGGCTTCCGTGGACTTTATGGTCGCTATCTTTCTAATCTCACTCATATATGAAGAACCTCTTTCTCGGAATGACCGTATCGACTATAGGATTGTCCTCGTCAGATGTCTTAGTGACGAGTTTCACTTCGTAGTAATAAGCACCAGGAAGAAGATGCACCGTATCTTCGTGCGACAGATTCATGTAGATTTCTTTGTCTTCGGTCATGTCAACTATCGTATAGGTCTTTCTGATGAGCGCATGTTCGAATGGCTGATGGGGTTCCATGACACCGAAAAGCACGTAATCGTCTTCACCGAGTTCGTACCAATCTGGGTCGATTACAGTCCCCTTGTTTATCTTAATCGCGAACGACAGCGTGTCGCCTCTCGTCATTGATATGAGTTTATTGTTCGATATCTGAGTCATCGTTCGTTTCCTCCGTTTCGGGACCAATCAGTCTGGGGCCTCTCTTGTTGTCGAATTTGAGATTGAGTGGGTTCTCGTCTTCCTGCGTTCTCTCAGGTGGTGTCTGCTGACGCTTTGAGAATCTGTATTCGTTGCCCTTGACGAATCTTCCCTTGGAATCTTTGCCCTTCATGCCAACGTCTATCACGTTCTTAAGCGTCTTTCTGTCGCTAGGCAACAGACCACTTGACTCATCGTCAACGTCGTCGAATATCGACAACTGAACGGCTTTGTTGTAGGGCATGCCGTAAATCTGCGGGAATATGTAATTAGCATAGTTCAAAGACATATTGTCGCGACAGTATTTTATGTAGTTGTTTATGACGGACGCAATCTTCATCATCCAATCCGTGTTGGCGAGAACGAGCAAAGAATGCTTACAGCCAGCGCCTTTCGTGTCATGCGGATTCGTTATGTCGCTTGGTCTGAGTTCTGGCAGACTACTGTTGTATCTTCCCATGGTCGCCTGATAGCCGAATCTGTATTTCCAGTCAGGGCAGTTGTGAAGAACGACACCAGCGTCAATCGTGAAGTTCTGATACGTCTTCACTTTGATGTCGTAGACGGGGGTCTGAGGCATTCCAACCTTCTGCTTTCTGACGACGCGCTTGGTCTCACCAATCGACTTCAGTTCGTCGCCAATCGCCAAGTCGCATGCCAAAACGTATTTGCCATCGAATCTCATATAGGGGTGCTCTGGCGTCGTCAGTATCTCATCACCAGTATCGAGCGTTATCTTTATGAAGTCGTTCGTAATCTTCGTGACCCAGACCTTCTCAACGTCACCTGCCACGAAAGTGCCTTTTTTGTCTACGGAGAACACATTCATCTTCTCGCCTGCGTCGAATCTCTGCTTCATCTGTTCGACCGTGGGCGTTGTGCCGTCAAGCAGTCTTATCTTCGTGTTGGGATGCAAGCATGTGCACGAGATGTAAACGTCATCGTTGTTGAAGGAACGCAATAAAGAGCGCAAAACGCACTTGAATTCCAATTTGTCCTTATTCGACTTGACTTCTTCACGAAGATTGCGCAGAATGTCCTCGAACGTGACGGTGACCACGTAGTCGTCCGTCTCACCGTGTACCTTGACGCCGAATTCGAGTATGTCGCCCTTCCAGAACGCGTCCATGTTGATTGAATCGTAGTCTCTGACGCTATTCGCTATGCGAGAGTATTTGCGTCTCTCCCAGCGGTTTTTGCCTTTGTCTCGATTGGACATGGCGTAGTTGTCGGCATTCTTCGACTTGTTGATGAGTTCACTACGCTTCTTCTCGATGAGCAAAGACTCGCTCATAGATTCCTTAAGACCAAGTTCAGCAAGCGTCTTGTCTCCGCCTTGACGATGAATGGGGGCGATTCCCTTCGACTTGAGAATGTCATTTACCTCTGCGTCTGAAAGAAGTCTGTTGACCTTCATCTGACCGGTTATGACCCAAGGAACGGTGTCTGGATTCGGGTTCGTTCTGTATCTGTAGTAGCCTTTGCTTGGCAATCTGTTCAAGCCAGCGAGTGAGTGCTGATACTTATCGCTCTTGTATGTGACTACGTTGCCTTCGTCGTCGATTTTGGTTCTTTCGTAACCACGAGCATCTGCGTCTTTTTGATAGTCGACGTCCATCGCGTAGTCGCATTCGGCCCAAACGAAATCCTTAGGGAATTCGTATTCGCCAGTCTCTTTGTTCAATCTGTCGAATTGCTTCGCACGAGGAACATCGCCAAGATGCCAGCCAGGTCTGTATGCAAGATTGCCTGAGCCAGTGGACTTGACCTGAGGTCTGCCTGTCTTTGATAGACCAGCGAACTCGCCTTCTTCAGCATCGAGCCAGACGCCTATTGGAGTATCTTTGTTATCTTTGTTCGCGACCATGGGTGGATAAAGCTTTCCGTTCTTCACTCTGAAGACCTTATACGCTTTTCCAGTTTTCTTCGGCTCATACGCTTCTAAGAACGAACCTCCGGTAATCGCGTTGTTCATTATCTTCTGAAGTTCCTTCGCATCGAGATGCGTCGTATCTATGATTTTGTGGTCTCTACCACTGTAGAAGAGATACATCTCGTCCTTAAATCTGTTGTATTTTCTCATTGCGCCGAGCCAAGCGTCTATAGCCTTTATTTGCTTAGGCGTAGGTCTCTTGTAGAATACGACTTTGAGTCTGTCGTCTCCCCAACCTCCACCGTCGTTGAGCGTAATCCAGCCCAAATCGTCTACGAGATAGTCCAACACGTATCCGTTCCATGTATAAGCGTCTTTATCATGCGTCTTCGTGACGAGTTCCATGACTGAGTCGACGAACTCACCGTGTGTTTCGTAATCAGAGCAGTCTATCGCATCGCCATCGGGCGACAGCAAAACTACGCTACCATATTCCACGGCAGCCGGGTCTGAGTATGAATAATCGTCTTTATCACTAAGCTTCTCGACCCAATCCAAAAACACGTCGGAAGTGAGTGGCTTTTTCGATTTCGTCGTCATGTCTTGTACTTCTCTATACGTATTCATGCTTAAAAACAGTGTTGTCTGATATCTAAACAATTTAGCAAAAACGTATGTTCTCTAACACTCGTCATCGTGCTAAAATAAGTGTAGACTTGCAGTAGGGTTCTGTAAGTCGTTTTTTTATTTTGCGCTTGCGAATTGTATTATCAGTCTCCAGTTCTTGCCAGAAGCAGACGGAGTCTTAAGCGCGATGAACGTTTTCATTGCGTCGGTCCACATACAACGAGGATGATATCCATGAAACGACGATTTCGACGACGTGTTTATGTATATGCTTCCCCATTCGCCTATCAGAAGATTGAACTTCACCGAAGCCACGACTTTGTCGTAAGAAAATCCACCTGTGCCAATCTGAGTCGTTGAGCTTAGTTTATTAGAGTCGAAAGTAAGGTAGTTCGACGTCGCTCTCGCTATCGATGGCTTTATCGGCACATCTATCGTAGACGTATTTTCTATTTCGAATACGAGTTCTTGTGCATCTGCGTAACCCTTCTTCAGCGAATCATATGTCTTGCTTCTGTACGTCTTCGACTTCAACAGCAAAGAAAGAGTTGGCATCAGATTTATCAGAGAATCACCGCTTTTGTATTTCATTCCATCGAATACGAATTCAATGAGGTCCTGCATAGAATACGAAGTTACGTAAGCATCGTCGTTCTGAGAAAACCCAGTTATATTGCATCTTCCGCGCTTGCAGATATTCGGCTCGATGAACCAGCCCTTTCTCTGCTGTCCGCCGTTCTTCATCGGATTGAGCGTTCTAGTATTGCCAAATCTGCAGATTGCTAGACCGAAGTGCTCTATGTTTTCAGAGAACGCGTCGAGTATGTCGATGTCGCTTGCATGCGACGAGTCGTACGCGTAATCGCTATTGGCTATATGTAGGTTGAACGTTTTGAAGAACTGTGCGGAACCGTGCGTGCTGAATGTTCTTTCAGTCTCATCTTTGTCAATCACGATGTCTCCTGAACCGACGAGAGATTGACCGTTGATGGTCTTGAGCGATTCGTCCGTCAACAAAGTCGCACCCGTGTCACCGCTCTCCACTATTCGACCTTTCAGAGGCAGATTCAGTTTATATATGTAGTCCCACTCGGTGACCTTATGGTTGGGACCTGTTCTTTTTCCTTTGCTTTCGATGTTTATCGCGTCGTATGCGTATGTAGTGGTCATACTGCTCCAATTCGAAGCAGTATGACCGGTCATCGTTGCCGCCCTGAATCCGTTGCTGTCGATGTGCGCTGTGCCGTTATCGTTCGCTGATTTGAAATGAACAACCGCGTCGTCGTCCATCGTACCACCAGCAAGAGCGAGACAGCCAGACGCGGCCGCTATGTCGTCAAGCAACGCGAACGTGCCTGAATGATTCGGGAAACTGTATTGATAACCAGCATCATTATCTATATCATATACAGAAATGCCTGTATTCCAATATGTAGTATCTATATGGCCAGTTAAATCAGTATGATTCGTTGGTTTGCCGACGTTAGAATCGTCGTTGTTGCCAACAACATTTATATGATTCATCATTATTGGCGAATCTGAAAACGTCTTTCGCCCAGCGAACGTCTGAGTGCCCGTCGTGACCACCCCCGAAGTCGAAGAAGACGCGACTGGCATCGCGCCGAACGAAACGTTGGATGTCCCGCTCATCGACAGCGTTCCAGTCGGACCAGAAGTCGTGCCATTGGTCCATGAGAACGAAGTCGGGTAGTAGTTGGTGTCAGTGGGAAGTTCTCCTTTGGTCGCGTAATTTTGAAGTTCGTCGTAGACAGCACCAGACGTCGGTATGTCGCTGGAATCCTCAGTTATAGAGGTCGTAACGTTCGATTCAGTAAGCACGCTCACGCCGTCTTCGTAGAGACTTCCAGTCACGTCTATCGAGCCCTCGACGGTCTGCGTTGCAGAATCGCCTAGACCTACGAGCAACGCCTTCTCATCAACGATGCCCAAAACGTCGTTGACATTCGCTATTCTTCCAGACGATGCTGGTAAGGTGTTTATGACTGGTTCGTCAGGAGAGAATAAAAACAGAGTTTTGTATAGCATATCAATGAATTTAGCGTAGAAGAAAAAAGACGCACTAAGCGTCTTCTCGTTCGTCGTATGCTTCTTGACCTTCTACCTTCTGTGCATCGACTCGTCGTTCAGCGTCTGACGACAAACTCACAGCATAAATAGTATCGTCTAGTTTCAATTTGTCTATATTTTTAAATAACAAAATATGATATTTTTGTAACTCTTCACTATAAACTTTCGATATGCTTAATCCAAGTATCGAAAGTCACTGATTCCAACAACATGCCTTCTTGATAGAATCTATTTCTTAGCCCTTGGAGTATCTGCGCCTTCACTTCAGGCTGAATAGACGTAGCCATTTGTTTAAACGTTCTATAAAATTCCGCGAATCTTTTTTCTGTATTGTCTCGATACTCTTTGTTATCTTGGTTTATCCACTCATCTTTGTTCATGGTGAAATACGCGTCGAACACCATGGAAGCGGCGTAGAACTGAGCGTCTTGGTATTTGTTTCTTCTCAATAGTTCATTTATTAGTGCAGTGGAGGAGTCAAGCATGTTGTTGTAGGTTTTGAGGATGTATTTGAAATCGCTTCTGCAAATGCTTTCGTCCCTCCATTTCCACAAATAGAACGGCGACTGGCAGTATTTAACGTTTGTAGAGCATTTTTGACACAAGATATTAAAGTAAGAATCCTCATGAATCGTAAGAGAAGGGTTCCATCTGATGTTCTGCTCTAATAGATAGCCTCTTCTATGAACTTTTCCGTGTACGAAAGTGCTGTCGAATTCCCTGTTGATGTAAGTATGCTCACCATTTGGCAATTTACCTTCTTCGATGAACACAGAAGTCAGACTGTCGAATCCGGTTTGCATTTCCCTGAAGATAATCCAAAGCCCACACATATTGTAGAACATATCGTCTGCGTCGCAGAACATGACGTAATCCGCTTTGCTTAAATCGCACGCTTTTTGTCTTGTGGCGGAAACGCCTTCATGCGTGTTCTTGTAATACGTAATCTTAAATGGGTAGCTCGTCAGAAGCTTTTTAGATAAGAATACGTCAGACCCATCATTGACGATGATGACGCCTATGTCTTTGAAGTCGACGTTTTGTTGCAATGCTATGCTGTCTAGCATCGGTTTTAAGACTTCGTCTGTTTCTTTGTACTGTGGAATCAAAATGTCTAATGTCATATTGAAAACATGTTTCCTTTCTCTAATATATTATACTATATTTTACATTCCAATAATCTTTGTGGAAAGCGAACTCCAGTTAGTCGCCGTTTTGAAACTTGTCACTAAACTAGATTTTACGTAAATAGAAGTTAATGCTCGGCAATTATAAAATGCACTATTACTAAGAGTTGGGACCGTTGAAGTTAAAAAATATGCTTTTGTTAACTTAGAACAATAAAAGAAAGCATAATTTCCAATAGTAGTAACATTTGGAAATGATATTGTTGTTAGACTAGAACAATAAGTGAAAGCATAATTTCCAATAGTCGTAGCATTTGGAAATGATGCAGTTGTTAGATAATTACAATAAGCGAAAGCAGAACTTCTAATAGTAGTAACATTTGGAAATGATATTGTTGTTAGACGAGGACAATTATTGAAAGCATAATTTCCAATAGTCGTAGCATTTGGAAATGATGCAGTTGTTAGATAACTACAATAAAAGAAAGCAGAACTTCCAATAGTAGTAACATTTGGAAATGATACAGTTATTAGACTAGAACAACTATAGAAAGCATAACTTCCAATAGTAGACACTCTTGAATTTTCGTATGTAGAAAGAGTTCTTGTCACGAAAGCATCTTCCGTTTCACTTCCTCCACCGCTCGGAAGGTTCATGATGGCGCTGGGAAAGGCCTGAGCGTTGATGCTCGCGGTTGTTCCACCCTTGCTTCTAATCGCGTTAGCGATACTCGTCAATAAATCACCTAGATTATTCGATGTTGCCATAAAAGTACTCCTCCTCAATAATCGGCGTTTATGGCAGGGATAATCCCGCCGTTTACTATCTGCTCTATATTACGATTTACATCCATATACACGTTGGTTTCATACGATAAGTTTCTGTCAGGAATCGTAATCGTTTTTCTGCTGGATGACGTGCCTTTTACGCCTAAATGGATGTGAACGTTTTGTAAATAATTCATTAAACTTGCAGAAGTATCCGTTGAATTGAGATATATATATGAGCACCCACTATCTACGATAATATATTGACAATAATTTATTGTTGACGATGAATTGCCAAATATGATGTAGTAGCAATCGTCTCCAAATGTATTGAAGTTGCAACTATTCCCAAATGTATTGTATCGGCAACTATCCCCAAACGTATTTGAGTAGCAACCATTACCAAATGTATTAGTGTAACAACTGTCGCCAAACGTGTTGTAGTTGCAACTATCCCCAAACGTATTGTAGTAACAATTACTTCCAAATGTATTGGAATGACAATTGTATGCAAATGTGTTGTTGTAGCAACCTTCTTCAAATCTGTTATAGTAGCAACTAAAAGAAGTGTTAGTTGAATAAAATACATTAAAGTTAAGCTGTCGCTTACTTGAAACAATGTATTCTTTCACTATATTATCATAGCATTTTTTACTTAAACCTAACAATGAAGCATCTTTAATCGTACTATTTTCGGTATAAGTAAACGTATAGGCATTCGTGTATTTTCCAGAAAATGTAAATAATATATTCTTAAAATCATACGGTACATCATTATTGAACTCATCAATCATTCGATAAACTACGCCTTTACCATTCGCGCTATCGGCCCACGCAAACCTCGTCGTATCATTATCCAGACAATACCAAAGTTGCCACGCCTCCAACTTACTGTTCGCGAAATACGTATCGCCAGAATGCAAACATGCCCTCGCAATTTCGTTAAGTTTGTTCGCGCTGTCGGCCGTGACGATGATGTCGAAAGCGTGACCAGCAGAAGAAGTGTTCGATTGAGTAGTCGTACACTGATAGTCGGTGATTCTATATTGTCTGCCAGAAACTAACGTACCGCCGTCCCTCAACGCTTTGAGATTGGCGTATGTGATTGACGTGAGTGGTACGGACTCTGGTATGTTCTTCCACGTCATTCCGCCGTTTTCGAGGGAAAGGTATTGCCCGTCGGAACCCGATGGTAAAGTATCTTGTTTTCTCGCGTCGATTTCCTCTTGAAACACGGCGAGATTGTCTAAAGTGATTAGTTTATCAGATGCATCGTTCGCCGTCTGATTGAGCGTACCGTTTTCGATAGCCATAACTTTCCTCCTTTTAATGGATTAGATGATTTTTGATGAATATAGTTCCCGCATTGCATAGCAGGGTCCTTGGATAGGATGCTCTTCGAAGATAGCTATTTTAATCTAGTCAAGCAAAGCTAAAGTTGTATCACTAAATGGAATGATGATATCGTCTGTCTGTTCTGTTCCATGACCACTTAAGTACCTGTTATGACCATCATAAAGTGTTAAGCCTATACTTGGTCTATAGTGAAGACCATAGCCACCTTTAAAAGGCGAGCCACCAGCATTAGTTCCGCTTGCAAATCTAAGCATTAAGCATTCATATGGAGTGCCAGTATCCGGTACAAAAGCATTACCCCATGTATAGTTACCGGTGCCATCGTCATTGTAAAGCTGAATAGTTACTGTAACGTCAAAAGTTTGAATTGTAACTTTAGGTATACTTGACCCACCGCTTGCGCTCAATTGCCCTGCGCTACTTAAAGATAGACCGCTGCCTACCGATTTGATGTTCGCCATGCCCTCGACTTTATCGAGGTCGGCTTGAACTTGTGCTCCAGTTTGAGTTAATGTTGTGTTTGCCATAAATTATTTTCTCCTTTATGTTAATTGTTTGAACCGCCGCCAGGTATACCGGCACCAATATACGCATAGTCTTCGACTATCGTGTCTGAAGCATAGACGCCGCCTGCATTTTTCATCACATAACTGCCACTATCATACATCGTAACTGGTTTTATGATGTAATTGAACGGCAAAGATGCGATATAGGAACCATTTACGCGCCACGTGGAATTGGTGTTATACTCACTATCGCACCATTCTCCCCACGTCATGCCTTCTTCTGCTTGATATGAGGTTCCTTGAATGGTGAACGAAATCAAAGTGACTTCCGTCGTTATCAGATAGCCGCCACCGCTGACGAGCAACGCACCATCTTGAGCGAGCAATGCGTTCTCTGGCGTCGGTTCTGTTTCCTTCTCCCACACAAGCGAGTTTCCAAGATATATCTTCTTCGCCTGTAGCAGACCAAAATACACGTTGGAGATTGGCAGACTACCTATTGAGAACGTATTGGTTTCGGTCGGTTCTGGCTCTACCTGTTGAACAGCATTCGCTTGAAGCCACGCGATTAAATTGGCGTTCGTGGCGTCGGTGCCACCTGTGATTTCGATGGACATAAACGGACTGTCATACCAAACGCCGTTTTCATACGCAATGGCTATGCTGTTATAGTACATAGTGAAATAACCGTCATAATCTGTTAACATGATTCCACTGCCGGGTGACAGTGGGTCTCCAGTCATATAAAAATCAAAGTTAAATAGATGAGAGTCGCCTTGCAATGGCGACATGCTTATCTGGTTATTGAATACCCATTTCGTTCCCGTCAAATCGGTTACAGCCATAATCAGTTGCTCCCAGTGATGATGTAGAGATAACCATCGTATCTAGTAGCTGGCTCTGATGATAGAACGACTACTTTAAGACCGCCGCTTGTATTGGCGGATGTTGGGGCGGATGTGTCATATAGAACTGTATCTGCGAAGCCCGCAGTGATGGCACGTTGAGGATAAGCACTATCTAATCCTGCAACTTTCGTTGATTTATTTACAAGAATTTTATGAAAATCAATATTGTCACTATTTTCACTATAAGGAAATATAAAGGTTAGATATTCAGTATCATTATCGTCGATATATGTTCCATTATAATCCGCAACCACGATAGACATGCCCAAAGCAGAGCCGTCAAATATGACCGACTGACCGTTCATTGTCGTGTATTGCTCGTTCGTCAACTGAATTTGAAGGGGGTTTTGCGAAATCACCTGCGATGTGGCGATTGTGACTTTAGGAAGACTGTCTCCCCCACCAAGGCTATAATAATTGCTTCCGTTTTTTAGAGTCGTCAAAGTCGTCGTGGTCGTACCAGAGGGAATCGTGGGATTGAATGTGAGAGCGTCCTGCTTTGATGCGAGTTGAGAAGAGGTAGCGAAAGTGGTGCCTTTGCTTAGACTAATCTTTCTGGTGCTGGCGCTATAGCTCGCTGAGGTAACCGCGTTACCACTGCCAGTCACTTCGATGCTCGTCGCTCCCGTATCGGTCGCGGATAGCTCACCACCAGAAGATAGTGATAAATTACTCCCTATAGATTTTACATTCGCAAGACCTTCGACTTTATCCAAATCCGCTTGCATTTGCGTGCCTGTTTGTGTTAGTTTGAACGTAGACATATTTGTATCTCCTTTGATTGTTTATATAATGAATTTAACGTGTGTTATTCGAAGATGGCTATTATTCAGTACCATTATCGAAATAATATATATGTAAGTCTTTTCCCACTGACGTTCCTATTAGATTGAACATAGAAACGCTAATATAATCTCCATTAACTTCAGATTTATTTTTGAATACTACTATAGGTTGTACAGAATTACCAGTGCTGACAAAAGGAAGATAATCATCACTAGAAGAACCTGTTCCATAAAGAATTGTAACGCCTTTAATGATACTAGAAGTTTGTTTAAATTCAAATCTAAATGGACCAGTAGTATCTAATTTTTTAACTACTGCTGTTGGTCCAGGTTCGTACATAGACCAGTTATTAGCAGTAGTTCCGTCAGCATATTTTAAGATAAAATTATTGCTAGTGGCGTATGTTGCTTCTAAATGAAGATATACTGTACCGAAGCTTAATCCCCCACCCCCTCCACTCGATGATAACTCACCAGACGATGAGAGCGTAAGACCGCTTCCTACGGTCTTTATTTCTGCAAGACTTTCTACTTTATTTAAGTCTGCTTGAACCTGAGCGCCAGTTTGCGTTAATTGAAAATTGGCCATTATTCTATACCTCCCTTATGATACAGCTATTATTTGGTCATTCGCATCCGTTATGATGTTTCCCTGCGAGTCTTGAACCTTCGTCGAGAACAATGCCCTTATTTCTTCTTCCGTCGCCGTTTCGTAGGAACCACCACCTTCGCCTTCGTTTATTATCGTATATACGTTGCCATTTGCGTTCATATACACGTTCGTCTCATATGGCAGATTTCTGTCCGAAATGGTAATCGTCTTTCTGCTGGACGACGTGCCAAGTACACCCAAATGGATGTGGATATTCTGCAAATAATTGGAAGCAGTCGCCGAAGTGTCGGTGGAATTGACGTATAGATATTGGCACCCGCTGTCCATGACGATGTCCCTACAATAACCTATCGTCGATGACGAATTGCCGAACGTGACGTAGCGACACTCGTTTCCGAATACATTGGATACGCAGAATCTTCCAAACGAGTTGTAGGCGCAATTGTTGTCGAACACATTATACCAGAAATAATCTACGGATACGTTGTGATGATAGCTATATCCAAATATGTTATTGGAGCAATTGCTTCCAAACGTATTTGAGTAACAGTTGTCATTAAATGCGTTATGAATGAAACTGTTTCCAAACGTATTGGAGTAGCAACCATCTCCAAACGTGTTGTTGGCGCAACTATTTCCAAACGTATTGCTGTAACAACCGTCTCCAAACACGTTATTGGCACAGCCGTTCCCAAACGTATCGAGATAGCAATTGTATCCAAGCGTGTTTGAGTAACACCCGAAAGAAGTATCTGTCGAATAGAATACGTTGGAATTAAGCGGTTGTTTGCTCGTACTGATATTGATATAGGCTCTTATTACGTTGTTATAGCATAGTTTGCTTATGCCTAATAATGAAGCGTCTTTGATTACGCTGTCTTCTGTGTAACTGAATGTATACGCATTTGTGTATTTTCCTGAAACCGTGAACAATATGTTCTTGAAATCGTAAGGGCAATCGTTATTAAACTCGTCTATCATTCTATAGACGACGCCTTTACCATTGGATGAGCCGGCCCATGTGAATCTATTCGTGTCATTGTCTATGCAATAGTTTAATTTCCAAGCACTTAAATTACTGTTTGCGAAATAAGTGTCTCCCGTATGTTGAACTGCATATGCGTTTTCATCGAGTTTATTAGCACCATTAGCTTTCACGATGATGTCGAATTGATGACCAGCGGACGACGTATTCGATTGACTCGTCGTAGTGACGTAGTCCGTAATTCTATACCAAGTACCTGGAACTAATTGGGAATTGTCTCTTAATGTTTTTAATTCAGAGTAAGTCTTTTCGACCAAAGACTCTGAAACATTGGGCTTATTTAATAAATCGTTATAGTTGCCTGTCTTGGCTATCTTATGCAGAGTAATCTTTCCGCTTCCGGCAATCGCTTCGTTGGCGTTCGTTGATTGCGCAGTGGTTGCTGTCGTATCTAACGTTTTGATTGATTGGTGAGAGGCACTTATGGTAATCTTATCGTTAGTTGCATCGCCCGTAACAGAAACAATACCACTGCCTTCAAAATTAACAACAGCGTCCGCGCCAAAAGCAGTGCCATTTCCTTTTATCGTTTGATTATGGTCCGCCTTGCCCACGATATCGGCGACCGTTATCGAATTCGTTCCGTCCTTGAGCGAGCCGGACAAATACAAATCGCGCCATTTGTTGGCGGAGATGCCCAAATCGAGAGAACTTCCGCTGGGGATGAAATGCTTCATCGAATACACATAGGAATTCGAAAGCATGAGGTTGTCCGATTGGAACCCAATCTTGGCGTTGTATCCGTTGCCGTCCGGTTTGACGTAGAAGTAGTTGGACGTGCTTTCGGTGGCCTTCGCCCTGAGCGTTTGGCCGATGAACGTCTTGTTGCCAGTTATCGTCTGAGCTGTGTCAGTTGTAACGTGATTCGTAGGCAAATCGTTTGACGTTATAAAATCACTATCATTAGTAAGGTCGCTTGTCTTTGTGGGAATGGATGCGACGTTCGTCTTCTCATACGCCCATGTTGCTGAAGATGCGCCAAGCGTTACCGTAAGTCGACCTTTCTTCAGAGTGCCATTATCGTTCTCAAGCGCGGGCGATTCGAAGGTCAATGTAGTGACTGTTGCCGACGCGAGGTTCATGAATTCGCTGTCGTGCTTTACGCCACCGCGTAAGGACATCGCCAAAACCGTGGCTATATTGTCTATGGAGCCAGATGTTCCACTCAATACAATCATATTGTCGTTCTTTGAGCGAATTAAATTGAAACTTTTGGACACCGCCTCGTAATAGAACGTGATTTCGTCGGTATTACCATTGCCATCGACGCTTGAGTAAGTCGCGCAATAGACGTTCATTTGCGACGGGTCTGTGCTCATCAAATCGTATTTGCCGAGCGTGGCGACATACATCTTCTCATTGTCGACTGTGACGTAGATTTTAATGTAGTCCGAAGTTATGGAAGCTGGCGCTGACGCCAAAGTTGAGGAAGCGTATAATGCTTGGTCTGCGAATACAGCAAACAATCCTTCCAGCTCTGCTTGAGATGCCTCTATTTCGACGGCGGCGGACGGCAAGTCATCAGTCAACGCTATCGTAGAGTTCTTTGTTAAATTGGGCAAAACGGCCTCATAGCCGTTCTTCTGAAGTCGTTCTGGTATGATTTCGTATGTCTGACTGCCTTCTACGTCTCCAGGCAGTTTAATCTTTTTTATCTTCTTATCGGGTAAAGCCATATCAAGCACCTCACAGCACCAACGTGTCGTCCACCACTTCCCTGTTGCTTAGAAAAGGCAACTCGCACACTTTGTGAACACCGTCGCCTATCTTGATTCTGGGAGATTCGTCCTCGCACTCGAAAACGAGTATGGTGAACTTATCGGGAACGTAGTTTACGGCCTTGTTCCAGTTCTCCCACGTGTCGACCTTAATCGTCGCTGTGGACTTCGTCATATGTGCTTGTCCCCCGTCTTTTCAGGAAGTGATAAACTCAACCATCTTTTCAGGTCGTTTCTATCAAGTAATTTAGCGCAGAACAAAAAAGCCTCAGTAGTTAATACTGAGGCGTAGAGGATGAAGGATGAGATTAGAGAGCAGTGACTGTGTCTGTAAATACAAATGTTGATTTTGAAGACCAACTAGATAATGCATCCTCAAAAATTGGCGAATTGTCTTCATTAACAGCGCCAAAGTAATTTGTATATATGGCTATGCTGTGACCAGTTTCAACATTAGGTCCTGTCTGTTTAATATTTGCGATAAACATTTGCGTATTAGCTATTGTCAAATGAGAAAATGCATTGTAAACAATAGACTCAGCATTAGAAAGAACGCTTTTTAAATCACCATATGTAGTAAGTTGAACACTGCTAGTTGAAGTCCAATAAATATGAAAAGGAGTCTGAGATTCTTCATTTTCATATATATTTATTGTATGAAGATATAACTGTGTTCCTCCGCCACCAGCTTCTCCAAGTTCGTAGCCGCCAGCGTCGGCGACCTTGAGCACCTTACCCGCATCAGCGACATCGGCCTCCGGAATACGAGCATCTCTTATCTCGTACTCAACGTCATTCTTTTTTACTTTGTTAACGAATTCTGCCATCTATTAAAATCCTCCGTAAGCGTTAATGGCAAACGTAGAGGATATATGCATGAGAGAGTCGCTCCCCCCCCCTCCCTCGTAAAACGAGAGGGAACACAACCTCGAACGTTCGTTAAATTTAGCAAACAAAAAGGTCTCACGATGGAGACCTCTTGTCTTTCTGATTGTGACTTATTGGACTTCGACGTCGGGAGTTCCGTAGACAGCGACGTTGACTTTGTCGTTCGTACCAACCGTGATGGACTGAGCGGCCGCTGTACCAGTACCAATACCCGTAACGGCGGATGCGGTAGTTGCTGTGCCAAGACCAGTCATGATTGTCGCGCCCACAGCGTCTGTAGAATCGAGAGAACCAGTCGCGACTGTCGTAGCATTAGACGCGCTCGTTGCGGCCGTAGTGGACTTGGTGACGACTTTGGACGTCGTGACTTCTGTGTTGCTCGTGACGACTGGGACCGTAACGTCGGTGTTCGTCTTGACCGATGCGACGGTCACGGGTGTATTGCTCGTGACGACCGGAACAGTGACGTCAGTGAACGTATACGGTGTGATGCTTTGCGAGCCGTTGATGCCGGTGACG